>Ga0181529_10000371_pt1 | contig 66474 bp, 50 predicted proteins | sample PEATcosm2014_Bin_36_FD_119763 | JGI IMG/M metagenome (GOLD analysis project Ga0181529, IMG submission 119763) | Peatland microbial communities from MTU Mesocosm Facility, Houghton, MI, USA - PEATcosm2014_Bin10_30_metaG | ecosystem: Environmental > Terrestrial > Soil > Wetlands > Peat | place...
AAGAGTCGGAATGCGCAACCGGAAGGGGGAACCAGGTCCGGAAACTAGCCGTTGCGGGCCATACTCGTCCAATGTTCTCAATGGCGATCAAGGCCCCTTCCGGCTAATTTGGACAGCATTGGGCTGGGCATGGCCCCTACCTCTTCTTTTCCAAATTCCACATCCCGCGCGATAGCACCCGGCCGCAGAAGGGGCAGTAGTTGATGCCGGCGAAACGGCGCGGCTCCTCGCCGAAGACCAGGAAATATTCGGTGTCGATCTCGGTGATGATGGTGCCGCCGCCGAGTTGGTTCGGCTGCACATGCTCGGCCAGGCCGCGGTCCATCAGCCGTTCGAATTCCGGACAGCAGGTCATCAGTCTCGTCGCTCCTGCAATGTGCCGGCGCCGTCCGCGCCCAGGCCGGATGCTATCACGTTCCGGGCAGCTTGAGGAAATGCCGCGCGGATGTATGAGCCGGGAATAGCTCGGTTCGTGCGTATATTAGTACGGCCAGATATTCGCTGTTCTCAGGGGAAGCAGCGAAGCCGCGGGTCCGAGGTCGGTACCACCGGAGAATCGTGTTGGTGGTCCCCGACCGAATGTAACAAACTGTACTGACCCGAGGGGCGGAACCGGGGGGCTCGGATACCACGAGTCGAGGCGTGCCGGGAATGAGGGGCCGGGTGATCGATAGCTCAAGAGGGAAAAGGGGTGCATCTCATGTCGATGAATCGTCAATGGAGCCGGGCTGCGTTTGCCGGCTTGCTATGTGTTTCGCTTCATGCCGCCGGAGTCGATTTTGTCGCCGCGGTTGTCTCGACCCGTCCGGTTGCGTATTACCGGCTCGAATCAACGGAAGGTAAGAGTCAGGCAGGTACGACGCAATTCAACTCGCAAGGTGGCGTCATCAGCGCGGCGCCGGGTGCGCCGGTCGGAATCGCCAACAATCGTTTCGCCAAATTGGACGGACGCGATGGCTACATCGTGACTACCCAGACCGGCGGAGTCGGTGCGGCCGCCAGCATGATGGCCTGGGTCAACCTGGCAACTTTGCCGTCCGCCGAGGGCCACTTTTTCTACGTGGCCGGCGAGTCGCAAAACGGCAACGATCTCGACATGCAATTCGAGACGGACAACGCGCTCCGGTTCTACACGGCCTCCGGAGGACATCTGACCTATGCGCCTCGTCCGGCGACGCTTCTGAATCAGTGGCATATGATCGTTGCCACCGTGGACACGGTTTCGCAAACGCGGGTGATCTACTGGGACGGGAAGCCCGCCGCTACGGACAAAGGGGGCGGCCGGGCGGAGAAAACGGGCACCTTCTCGATAGGCGCTAGCACGATTTTCGGTGGGCGGTTCTTCAAGGGCGGGATCGACGAAGTCGGTCTCTGGAATCGCGCACTTCAGGCTTCCGAGGTCGCGGCGATTTACTCGGCAGCCAAGCTCACCGACGCCTCGTCCGGCGGGGGCGCATCGGCGGCAAGCAGCGGTCTGTTTCCTACCGATGCCAAGGTCGAGGTCGAGGACAGCGACGGTCCGGTCCGATTGAAGCGGGAAGAGCAGATCGCCCTACTGTTTCTGACGACCATTCAGCAAATCCAGAGCGATTGCCAGTACCACGCGAAACGCGCGTGCAATTTCGATCAGCTATTGACGGGAGGGGCTGCCGCCGACGGCGCGCATCTGGACCGGCTGAAGTTCGACCCCAGGACAGATCCGAATTACACCTATACGGTGGCGGCTAACGGCTTCGCATGGGAAGCGCATGCCACTGCGAAGAAGCCCGGCTTGCTCGGGTTCTACTTCTTCTCCAGGAGCTTCCCCCAAGTGACGGTCACCTATAATCCCGCCGGGACAGCCGGCGTCATCGATAAGGAACTGGGCACCCGTTCGGTGGAGGGCAATTCCTTCCAGGTCCGCTAAGAGGGCGAGGCATGCACGGGGTACGCCCCAGAAGATTCCGCGCCAGCCAATCCGAAGGGTTCAAACCCTTCCCAGAAGGAGCGCCGAGCTGAATCGGCGCTGAATCAGCCCGCGTCACTCGCCTCCCTGCCGGAGTATAATAAGCGCCGAAAGGGAAGGTCATCGGTCGTATGAACCAGGCGATTACAGCGTTGCTGGGAGCGGTGACGGGATTCCTGCTGTCATCGCTAAAGTCATACGTTCAATTGAGGATGAAGGGAAATCGATTTGAGAATGCAGCCAAGGGTGAGATCGAAGAAGCCAAGGACGTCCTCGATGGAAAAATGCACTGGGTATCCAGGGATCATCGTGCGTACAGAACCCCCGAGAATGAAGGGCTGCTGGTGGAATTCGATGGCAAACTGCTGTTCCTTGGCGAACCAGAGACTTTTTGCGTCTCGTTACCGCTCTGGGAGCAAAACCTGCGAGACATCATCGAGCTTTCGACGACCGATGCATTCAATGGAATGTGCCGCGATGTTCTGCTGATGCGGAAGTTCGTGTCGAAGTTTCGTGAGCTGAAACTAACATTCGAAGTTCGCGGAGGAGATCCAAAGCGGATGGCACTGGCGTGCTATCAGGACCTGATCGCTATTCACGACAAGCTCATCCCCGAAGCACCAATGTGGCGAAGCGGTGGAACTGCCTAAAAATTCGCCCGGCCAAATAACTTCGCCTTCGGGCTAACCGCTCACGCTGCGGGCACGCACGACTGCGTGCGCTACGGCGCCTCCACCCGCACGTCGCCTTTGCCCCAAACTGTCTGGCGGCCGACGCCGGTCCAGCGGGCGGCGCGCAGCCAGGGGAGGAACTCGGCCAGGTCGCCTGCGTATTCGGCTTCGCCAGTGAAACCGCCCAGCGGATGCGATTGGCCGGTGCGGCTGGAGCGGCGGCGGGCGGCGATCCACTCGAGGTCACTCGAAACAAGCTCAACCGCGCGGGATCGTTCGCCGAGAGCGCGGAAGTCGATGTCGAGCGGACCCGTGCCGTAGAGCGCGCGCAAGATTGAAATGCGATCCCGCAGGCGGGCGAAGAGCACGCCGAACTGCGGGCCCGCATCCGTCCCACCGGCCGGCGCGCCCGCGCCCTTCAATTCGGTGGGTGTCACGAAGCGCAGACGCACCAGGCGCACCGCGCGCTCGGCTGAATCGGGGTCAAGGCTGACGACCGACGGAGGCCCCGCCAGCGCGGTCACCTCGCGCACCGAATCATCGACGTCCAGTTGCTCGATGCGGGCGAGCGCGGCGCGGCCCCGGCCAGGGCCGATGCCGGTGGCGCCCATCTGTTCGAAGGCGGCGCGGATGGCCGCCATCAACTCCGGGCGGGAATCGAACAGATGCATCTCGATGTGGAAGGCTTCGCCGGGCGAGATCTCACGGCCATCCAGACCGGCGGTGCGGAACAGGAACGGGCGCGGCCAGTCTCTGAAGCCGCTCGGCGAGGCGCCGCCGGCGCGCGAGGGCTCGAAAAGGCGGGCGTACACATCGCTCGAGGCGGTTTGCCGCAGCAGCAGGCCGAAGGCACCGCGCACCACGTTGGCGCTTCCGCCGGCCGGGAACGAAAGCCTGCCAAGCGCGTGAAAGTGCCAGCGCAGCCGGTGGAACTCGAATGTATTCACACGATTGAAACCGTTGCGGAAGGTCCGCCTGTTGTATAATGGTAAGGCATTTGGCTCTTGATTTCCGCTCTGAGACATTAAGAAGGGGTTGCGTGAGTCCATCCGCATGCCCCTTTTTTTGCTTTAGGGAGGCCGCCGGCAGTCAGATGGAATTTGAGTTGAAGTTAAAGAAGGAACAGGCACGATGAAAGAAAAAGGCACAGTGAAGTGGTTCAACGCAGCCAAGGGCTACGGCTTTATCCAGAGGGAGAACGGGGAGGACGTGTTCGTACACTTCTCCGCTATCCAATCGCAAGGCTACCGCAGCCTGGATGAAGGCGCGAAAGTGGAGTTCGAGGTGACCAAGGGCCCCAAGGGGCTGCAGGCGACCAACGTCGCTTTGACCTAAAGGAAGTCCGTAGAACCGGCCGCCCCGCAGCGGCCGGTTCTACGATCCTAAAACCTGGAGGTTTATGAGCAAGGAAGACTGCATCGAGGTCACCGGCACGGTATTGGAGAAGTTCCCCGCCGGGCAATTCAGCGTCCAGCTCGAACATGAACGCATTGTACTGGCGCACCTGGCCGGCAGGTTACGGCGGAACCGCATCCGCGTTCTGGCCGGCGACAAGGTAACTTTGGAGTTGTCCCCCTACGACCTGACCAAGGGACGGATCACGTTCCGTCACCGCTAAATTCACTACAGCCCCCTACACGCGTCCCTCCGAATGGGTGCCGTCAGTGCGAAACGGTACATACAGCGCACGGTGCGCCGTGGTAATAGTCGGGTAGTATCTCTTCGATCACCGGTTTGATAGAATTCTCTCGTGAGATGACAGGGGCCGGTAACTCACTCGATCGGCAGCGTAATGGACCAGCATGAAAGATCCTAATGAGACCGGAGAGCGCCGGCGGGGCCGCGTTGTCAAGTCCGCTGCCGCTACAATCAAGCCGGAGGGTTCCGTGGACAAGCCAAGAGGCGCGCAGAGGGGATCCCGGACGCCGACCAGCGAACCGGGGGAGGACCTCGCCGCAGTGCTGTCCCGCAAGGTGGTCGGCCAGCCCGACGCCACGCGGCTGATTGTTCCCTACGTGCAGATGTTCCAGGCGGGACTGGCGCCGGAAGGCCGTCCCGTGGGCGTTTTCCTGTTGCTTGGACCCACCGGCACGGGCAAGACCAAGACGGTCGAAGCCTTGGCCGACACGCTGCACGGCTCCGAAAAGAACATGGTCAAGATCGATTGCGGCGAGTTCCAGTTGGAGCACGAAGTCGCCAAACTGATCGGCGCGCCGCCGGGCTACCTGGGCCATCGCGAGACGCAGCCGATGCTCACGCAGCAGCGCCTCAACGCGAGCACGAGCGAGCGCTCCGAGTTGTCGCTGGTCCTGTTCGACGAAATCGAAAAGGCCGCCCCGTCGCTCACACGCCTGCTGCTGGGTGTGCTGGATAAAGGCGTCCTGCGTCTGGGCGACAACACGTCGGTCAATTTCGAAAAGAGCCTGGTCTTCCTCACCAGCAATCTGGGGTCGCGCGAGATGCTGCGCGAGATCCATCCCGATTTTGGCTTCCAGTCGGCCGGCGCCGGCCCGCGCCCGGATCTGACGGGCAAGCTGCGGAGCATCGGAATGGTGGCCGTGCGCAAGCGGTTTTCGCCCGAATTCATCAACCGCGTCGACTGCATCATCACCTATCAGCCGCTCTCGCTGGAGGCGCTCACGCTGATCCTCGATCAGCAGATCGCGGATTTGCAGAACCACGTGAACACGCGGCTGGGGGAGCGCTCGTTCACGCTCGAAGTGCCGATCGAAACGCGCCAGTTTCTGCTCGAGAGAGGCACCAGCGCGGAGTATGGCGCGCGCGAGTTGAAACGGACCATCCATCGCTACCTTACGCAACCGTTGGCGACATTGGTGGCCACTAACCAGGTTGCGCCCGGGGCGCGTGTGCTGGCCGGGGTGGCGGAGAACCGCGAGGCGCTGGAGATCACCGCGCAGCCCGGCGGCGTGGCCAAGCCGGCGGCTCAGCCCACCGTGCTGTTGGTGGACGACAACCGCGACCTGCTGCGCTTCCTCGAGCGTCTGATGGCCGACGCGGGCTGGAACCTGGTGACCGCCGAAAGCGCCGCCGAAGCCAAGCTCGCTTTCGCGCAGCGTAAGCCCGATGCCGTGTTGCTCGATTACATGCTCCCCGACGGCAACGGCGTGGAACTGGGCGTGGAGTTCCTGCGCGCAGTCCCGCGGATGCTCGCCATCGTGATGACCGGCACCATTCTGCCGCAGGAAGAGGAAGCGCTGTGCGAGGAACATAACTTCCCCGTGCTACGCAAGCCGTTCCTGGCGTCGGATTTGATGAACCAGATCCGCAGCCGCCTGTCGGCGGCCGGCAGCGCCTCACTCAGCGCATAGGAGGCGAGGTAGGACAGACGATCGGTTTTTGTCGTCTGTCACGGTTCGTGCTTTAGCAAAGAATGACAGACCACGAAAACCGATGGTCCGTCCTACCTGCTCCGCGCGTGCGCGACGATAGCTGTCAGACTCCCGCCGACTCATTAGTAAGAGACTTTCGTATTCCCTTGCCTTTATGGTGGACCACCGATTGTGGGGCTGCTCTTGCTCTTACGCGGGGTGGTGTGTAGATCGTGAAGATTTTCGGGCACCCGTTTCACTGCATAGAAAACGGAGATGCGACCGCCCGAGCAAGGCAAGTTCTGTTTCGCGCAGCGCGCTGGGCTACTGCTGTGGATTGCCGCGCAAGCGATGAGCGCGACCACGTTACCTGTCCAACACGAAGCCCGTTACCGCGTATGGAGACTGGCGATGGAAGCTGCGCCCACCAGCGGCCAGCGGAGCGCTGGTGGCGATCCAGCAACCATCGCGGAGCCACCTACTCCCACGCTCGCCGGCCCGTCAGTCAAGCCCGAGCCTCCGGTTGAGTTGCAGCTCGAGTGGAGGCCTCACACATTTTATTTTCCTCCCAGCCCGCCAAGCGGCCCACCGGGGAACGTGCAGACGGCGATCTGGATGTTGTTGGGCGCCGCAGCCGCAGCGCTGACGACCGCCGACACCCACCATCACCGCCGACGCACGCGCGCGGGACGACGCCGCGCAGGCGGACCCGCCGCCCAATAGAAAGGCCGCGCCCGCCCCTGGGAGAGGGGAGAGCGCGGCTGTAGATGCCTCGCGGGATTTCGCAGCCCCGCCCGCCGATGGCGAGCGGCCGGGAAATCGCTTAGTAATCCATCTCGGGGCCGTGACCGCCGGGACCGGCCGGGGCCGACTTCTTTTCCGGAATTTCAGCCACCATGGCTTCGGTGGTGAGCATCAGGGAAGCGATGGAAGCGGCGTTCTGCAACGCCGTCCGCGTCACCTTGGTCGGATCGATCACGCCCGCCTGCACCAGGTCTTCATAGGTGTCGGTAAAAGCGTTGAAGCCGAAGTTCGGATTCGCGTTCTCGCGGACTTTCTCGACCACGATGGCGCCTTCGGTGCCGGAGTTGACGACGATCTGGCGCAGCGGCTCTTCGCAGGCCCGCTTGATGATGTCGATGCCGATCTGCTCGTCGCCCACGCCCTTCAGCGCGGCCAGGACCTTGTAAGCGCGCAGCAGAGCCACGCCGCCGCCGGGGACGATACCTTCTTCCACCGCGGCGCGCGTTGCGTGCAGCGCGTCTTCCACTCTGGCCTTCTTTTCCTTCATTTCGGTCTCGGTCGCGGCGCCAACCTTGATCACCGCCACGCCGCCGGCCAGCTTCGCCAGCCGCTCCTGCAACTTCTCCCGATCGTAATCGGAAGTGGTTTCGTCGATCTGCGCCTTGAGCTGCTTAATGCGGGCCTTGATGTCCTTGTCCTCGCCCATGCCGTCGACGATGGTGGTGTTGTCCTTGTCCACCGTCACGCGCTTGGCGCGGCCCAGGTCCTTCAGTTGCACACTTTCCAGCTTGACGCCGATATCTTCCGTGATGGCCTTGCCGCCGGTGAGGGTGGCAATGTCTTCCAACATGGCCTTGCGGCGGTCGCCGAAGCCCGGCGCCTTCACGGCGCAAGCGTTCAGGGTTCCGCGCAGCTTGTTGACGACGAGGGTTGCCAGCGCTTCGCCTTCCACTTCCTCGGCGATGATGAGGAGCGGCTTGCCGGAGCGCGCAATCTGCTCGAGCAGCGGCAGCAGGTCCTTCATGTTGCTGATTTTCTTTTCGTGGATCAGGATGTAGGGTTCCTCGAGCACGGCTTCCATGCGGTCCGGATCGGTCACGAAGTAGGGGGAGAGATAGCCGCGGTCGAACTGCATGCCTTCGACCGTATCCAGCTCGGTGCTCATGGTCTTGGATTCCTCGACCGTGATTACGCCGTCCTTGCCCACCTTCTTCATCGCTTCGGCGATGATGTTGCCGATGGTCGCATCGCTATTGGCGGAAATGGTGCCCACCTGCGCGATCATATCGCCCGTAACCGGCTTGGAGAGCTTCTTGATCTCGTCCGTGGCCACGGTCACGGCCTTATCGATGCCGCGCTTGATCTCCATCGGGTTCGCCCCGGCGGCAACCGCCTTCACGCCTTCGCGGAAAATGGCCTGCGCCAGAATGGTCGCCGTCGTGGTGCCGTCGCCGGCAATGTCGCTGGTCTTGGAGGCGACTTCGCGTACCAACTGCGCGCCCATGTTCTCCAGCGGATCCTTGAGTTCGATTTCCTTGGCTACCGTGACGCCGTCCTTGGTGATGTTCGGTCCGCCGAACTTCTTCTCCAAAACCACGTTGCGGCCCTTGGGGCCGAGAGTCACCTTCACCGCGTCGGCAAGCTGGTTGACGCCGCGCAAAATCGCTTGCCGCGCATTCTCTGCATAAACAATCTGTTTCGCCATCTTATCTTAGACTCCTTAGCTGACTTTCTGCGCCACTTTGGGCGCGTCTTCGAGAATGCCCAAGACCTCATCCTCACGCAGGATAAGATAATCGTCGCCGACGGTCTTGGGAGCCTCGGTGCCGGAATACTTGCCGAACAGAACGTGGTCGCCAATCTGCACTTCCAGCGGACGCAGTTTGCCTTCTTCCCACTTGCCTTTTCCTACCGCAATGACTTCGCCCTCCTGGGGCTTTTCCTTGGCGCTGTCGGGGATGTACAAGCCGCCGATTTTCTGTTCCTTGTCTTGTTCAATCCTCTTGACCACGATGCGGTCATAGAGCGGACGAATTTTCATCGAATTCATGCCTCCTGGTGAATGTTGATTGCCTGGTAAACCGATGGAACCCACGCTCGCGGAAATCCCGCGGGGCTCCTGATCTATTTTTAGCACACTCCGTGCTAGAGTGACAGTATTTTCTTGTAAACTACTGTAAAATAGTAAGTTATAATACTTGACAAGACTTGACTAAGATTTTCTTAGCGACTCAAATATGCCCAATTCGCGATTCTTCCGCACCTCATCCCAATGGAAGCACCGCCCGTTCATGGCTACGTAGACGCCGGGCGCAAGGGTTTGCGCGAAGGCCAATGCCGTTCCCAGGTTGAAGAGGCCATCCGAGCTGCCGAACGTATAGGGGACCATGGCGCCGGTGAGCACGATGGTCTTATCCCCGAAGCGGGGCCCCAGCACGGCAGCGGTTCGCTCCATCGTGTCGGTGCCATGCGTGATCACGATGCGATCCTCGGCGGCTTGCTGGCAGCGCTCGGCGATCAGTTCGCGATCGGCGTCGCTCATCTCGAGACTGTCGACCATCATGAGGGCCTCGACGGTCACGTCCAGGTGGCAACGGCCCAGGCGCAGCATGTCGGGCAGATGAGTCCGCTGAAAGAAGAGCTGGCCGGTGAGTTCGTTGTACTCTTTGTCGAAGGTGCCACCGGTCGAGAACACGCGGATGCGGAGATTGTCGGGCATGGGCAGATTGCAGGATGGAGCGGGGTACGGGATTCGAACCCGTGTAAATCAGCTTGGAAGGCTGACGCCCAACCACTAGGCCAACCCCGCAGCTCCGACACGTCCAGCAGGGGCAACATCCAATCTAACACAGTCGAACACGATCTCGTTTTCCAAAGATGTGCAAGGGCGTCGCCATGCCTACAGCGGCTATTCAGGTCTTCTGGACCGTAAAAAATTTACTCGCCCGGCCTCGATTCGGTGGCGTGCAAAGCGTATGATCCCGCACATCTCCAATGTTCTCAATTCGGTAATGTCATGGCAGACAAAGTGCCTACAATGACGCTGAGTGGCGAGACACGCCGAGGCGGCCCGCCCAGGAGGTCCAGCGAGTTATGACGATACAGAGCGGTATTCTCGACAGCAAGCCGAGCGAGATCCCGGCGCGCCGGCCCGTGCGATGGGAGCTGATCTGGTACGCAGCCACAGCCGTTGCGCTGGCGGCGAACCTGATTCTATTTCTGAGCATCCGCCAGCTTGGCGAGAGCGTCGATCGGCAGAAAGAGTCGACGGCGACGCAGATCGCCAAGCTGAGCGACCTGATCGCGCGGAGCGATTCGGCGAGCAGACAGCAAATGGAATCCGTGGCGCGGCAAGCGCGGGATTCCGCCACGACGGCGGAAGAGCAAGCCAAGGCCGATCTGCGCAAGAGCAGTGCCAGCCTGGCCGCCAGGATTGCCCAGGAAACCGAGGCTCAACACCAGGCGCAACAGCAGGTGCAGCAGCAGGTGGCCGGTCAACTGGATGAGCTGAAGCAGGCCACCAGCACGGCCAATTCGAAGCTGGATCAAATCAGCGGCGACGTGAGCGGAGTCAGGGGAGATGTCAGGAGCGCCCAATCGGCGATCGACCAGCACGGCAACGAGCTGAAGCGGGTTACCGGCGATATGGGCGTGCTGAGCGGCCTGATCGCCACCAATGCCAAGGAACTGGCTCAACTGCGTGAGATGGGTGACCGTAGCTATGTGGAATTCGATCTGAAGAAGAGTGGCACTGCGCAGAAGCTCGGCGGCATTCAGTTGCAACTCGCCAAGGCCGATCCCAAAAAGAACCAGTTCACGCTGAGTGTGGTGGCGGACGACAAGCGGATGGAGAAGAAGGACCGGACCGTCAACGAACCGGTGCAGCTATACGTGGGCGGCAATCGTCAGCCGTACGAAATCGTCGTAAACAATGTGAAGAAGGACGAAGTAACCGGATACCTCGCAATACCTAAGGTCACGATGGCGCGGCGGTAAGCCGGCCCAAGTGGGGCGTAAGAACATTGCACGCGAGAGGTTCTTACGCCCCATTCCGGAACGCGCCCGCAGGCGGGCGTTGCCAGGTTAGAACCTGCCCCACCATGCGGGTGTTAGCCGGCGAGAAACCTGCCCACCCTACAGGTGAACGATTCCGCGCTGAATGGCCACTGTCGCCGCCTGCGTGCGGTCCTGCACGGCTAACTTTCCAAGAATGCTCTTCACGTGATTTTTCACGGTGTGCTCGGCGATATTCAGGCTGTAAGCGATCTGCTTGTTGGCCAAGCCCTGCACGATTAGGCGCAGTACTTCGAGTTCGCGCGCGCTCAAATCGGGGCGCGGCGTTTGCGCCGCCAGTGCCGCCGCCACCGCCGCCGGCAGATAGGTGCGGCCGGCATGCACGGCGCGAATGGCCTTGAGCAGTTCATCGTGCAGCACGTCCTTGGTGAGATAAGCCTGGACGCCGGCCGCCAGGGCGCGCCGAATGTCTTCGTCGCCGCCGTAGGTGGTGAGCGCGATCATACGCGCGGCAGGAAACTCGGCGCGAATGGCCAGCGCGGCTTCCACACCACCCATTCCCGGCATGCGCAGATCGAGGAGCGTCACGTCGGGCCGGTGCTGGCGGTATAGTTCCACAGCCTGCTGCCCGTTGGAGGCCTCGGCCACCACCTTCATGTCCGGCTGCATGTTGACGATGGTGGTGACGCCGACCCGCGCCACCAGGTGGTCTTCGGCGACAAGAATCCGAATCGTTTCGCTCATCGTAGGGGCACACTCACTTCGACTTGGGTTCCCTGGCCGGGCTGGCTGACCAGACGCAGTTCGCCTCCCAGCCGTTCCGCGCGCTCGCGCATGCCCAGCAGGCCGAAATGGCCGCCCTGCACGGCAAATGCGTCGTGCTCCTCGAAACCCCGGCCGTTGTCCACAATCCGCAGACGCAGGCGCTTGGGTTCCCGTTGCAGATGGATGTCGATTTGGCTGGCGTTGGCGTGCTTCGTGATGTTGGCAACCGCTTCCTGCGCAATTCGCAACAACTGCTGCTCCATTTCCTGCGGCAGCGGCCGGCGGTCGCCGCTCACGTCGACCGTCACCTCGACTGGCTGACCCGCCGTCCAGGCGCGCGCGCCCGCTTCGAGCGCCGCGGCCAGGTCCACGTCCTGCAATACGGAGGCGCGCAGGTCCATCATCGAGCGGCGCGCTTCGGTCAGGCTGTGGCGCGCCATGCGCCGCGCCATCTGCAAATACTGGCGGGCCGGCGAATCGTCTTCCGGCATGGACAGGGCGACTGCGTCGAGTTGCGACGAAATCCCCACGAAGCCCTGCGCCAGCGTGTCGTGAATTTCGCGCGCCAGGCGCGCGCGCTCTTCCAGCACCAGCTTGAAACGCGACCCGATCTGCCGCACCCGCATGCGGAACCCCAGCCACACCAGCCCGCCGAGCAGCGCCAGCGCCGACAAGCGGAACCAGGCTGTTTCATAAAAATGCGGCAGCAGCACGAAGGCGTAGGCGTCCTCGGCCGGCGGCGCGCCGAGAGCTTCGGCGAGGACAACGAAGCGATAGCTGCCATGCGGCAGGCTGTTGTAATCGACCAGGCGTCGGCTGCCAGCGTGCACCCAGTCGCGATCCAGACCTTCCAGCTTGTACCAATACTCGACATGTTCCGGCGCGGTGAGATGGATCGCGGTATAGCGCACCTCCAACCGGTCGGCGCCGGGCGGCAGCTTGGCCGGCCGGGTCAAATCGACCGGCGCGCCGCCGGCGGTAATTCCCAGTACGTGCACCATCGGCGCGATGTGAGTGCGCGGCCCGGACCGCGGATCGTAGACGGCCATCCCACGGGCGGTAGGGAACCAGATGGCGCCCTCGCGCAGGCGAACGCCGCCAGCGCTGGCCGGGTATTCGGGGGCACATTGCCCGCTGCGCAGGCCGTCGGCCACGCCATAATTCACGGGAACGAGCGTCTTGCGCTGTCCGGCGGCGAACTCGCGCAACTGGCTTTTTTCGACGCGGCAAATGCCCCTCGTGGTGGCCAGCCAGAGCGATGGGCCGTCGTCGATGATCTTGGCCACGTTGTCGCTCAACAGCCCATCCTTCTCGGTGTAGTGCCGGAAGCGCCCGTCGCGAAAGGAATTCAGGCCGCCGCCGAAGGTGCCGATCCACAGCGTGCCATCGGGATCCTGGTAAATCGAGCGCACGGCATCGTTCGAAAGCCCGTCGGCGGTGGTGAAGTGGCGCCGCTCGGCGCCGCGGACGCGCCAGAGGCCCTTGCCCGACGTGCCGGCCCACACCACTCCGTCCTGACCCAGGCACAGCGTCACCATCAACGCGTTGGGCACCGGCGCGCCGGGCTGGACGATCGCGAAGCGGCCGCCGTCGCTCCGCTCCAGGCCTGCCGGTGTAGCCAGCCAAATGCGGCCCGCGCCGTCCTCCAGTGCGTCGTACACATTGAAGCGGTGGAGCTGGTCCTCGGGCCGATAGATGCGGAACGAGTCGCCACGCATTACGGCGACGCCGTTGCGAGTTCCAATCAGCAGATCGCCAGAGCGGGTTCCGCGGATGGAATAGACCTGGTTGTCGGGCAGTCCGTCGCGCGAAGTATAAACCCGCCGCTCGGTGCCGGAAGCAAGCATCAACCCGCTCTCGTGGAACCCCACCCACACGCGCCCGGTACCGTCCTGAAACGCGGTGGTAGGATTAACGCTCGGCCATCCCTCGCTGCGGCCGTAGACAGTGAACACGTCGTCGCGCAGCCGGCTGAGGCCCGAGTTATCCCCCACCCACAGGTTGCCCTCGCGGTCGCCGACGATCGAGCGGACGGAAACCAGGCCAGTCTCGGCCAGCGCGAAGGTGAAACGCTGGCCATTGAAGCGCGCCACGCCGCGGTTGGTTCCGGCCCAGATGAAGCCGTTGCGATCGCACCAGAGGGCGCGCACCGTCGGATCGGGCAATCCGTCGGCCGTCCGATAGCTGCGCACGACCCCTTCGGGGGAAATCGCGAGCACGCCGCCACTGGTGCCGATCCACACGGCTCCGTCGGTGCCCGCCGCCAAACAGGTGACGAACCGTCCCGCCAACTCCGCCTCACCGATTACCAGCGCAAAACCCTCGGACGAAAGTCGCCCCACACCGTTCATGCCGCCCACCCAAAGCTGATGGCGCCGGTCTTCCAAAATCGCCCGCGCGGCCGTGACCGGTAGCTGCGGGCCGGGCGCGTAGTTGGTGAAGCGCCCGTTTTCCAGGCGGCTGAGCCATACGCCTGCCACAATCCAGAGCGCGCCGGCGTGATCGGCGTAGAGGCTCACGATGGCGTTGTCGGGCAGGCCGTCCTTAGTCGTGAACGTGCGGAAACGCTTGTCGCGGTACTCGGTGAGCCCGGCAGCGGTGCCGATCCACAATGCCCCATCGGCGGTTGCCGCCAGCGCGGTGACGTAATTCGACGGCAGGCCGCCATCGCGTTTGTCGAAATTGGTGAACTCGTACCCATCGAAACGCGCCAGGCCTTCCTCGGTTCCTAGCCACAGGTATCCATCGACGGTTTGCGCGATGGCACGGACGGTGTCCTGCGGCAACCCTTCGGCCTGGGTCCAGACCTTGCGCGAATACTGGGTCAGGCTGCGATGCGGATCGAGAGCCCACGCAGCCGTGGCGGCCGCGCATAGGATCGCCGCCAGGCAGCATCGCACGCAATGGCTTCGGAGCCGCATTTGCACTTGTCGCCCAACAGTATAGCGCCAGGATTTGCGGAGCCGAAATCCGCGGGGCGCTCAGATGGACAGTCGTGCGGGCAACCTGAACGATGCCCCACCAGGGGCCACGCCGTGCCAATATGGTTGCTAACTTATGTGGCTCGGCATCGATATTGGCACCGGGGGCTCGCGCGCCCTGCTGGTGGATGAGCGCGGGGTGGTCCGCGCCAGTTGCACCGCTCCTCACGAAGAGATGGCGATGGCCCGCCCGCTGTGGGCGGAATAGCGTCCGCAGAACTGGTGGGACGCCGCTGTCTCGGCCATCCGCTATCCGCTCGCAGCGGCCAGCTTGCCAGGCAGCAAGGAACATATGAACTGGGCTCAGGTCGACCTCAAGGTGGGGTGATGAAGTTCGGGTGAGAATCCTTGAATCCCCTTCGGCGGATGAACCAAAGAGACGAAAGAGCGAAGAACCGGAACACTTACTCGAATGGCAGAAGAACTACGTGCGTGAGATGGCGAAGAAGTTGGGATGGACCTTGACTGAAGGTCCCAATCCAGGCAGGCCGGCATAGTTAATCGAGCGCTCAAACCGCCATTCGGGCAGATTGCGGATCTAGGCTAAGTCTGCTATTCTACCATGTGGAGGTAGAATTCTAGTGAGTCTCAACGTCAAGAACCCGTTAGCTTACGAGCTTGCCTCTCAACTCGCTGAATTGACAGGCGAAAGCCTCACCGGAGTGGTTATCCATTCGCTCGAAGCCAGGCTCCTAGAAGAGCGCCGTAAGCAGGCACGCAATACCACCGCTGCGCGGATGCTCGCCTTTGCCGACCGATTCGCGGCTGGAATGTCGCGCGCGCACGGCTCGGCGGATCACGCCACTTTCCTCTACGGCGACGACGGCTTGCCGCGATGATTGTGGATACGTCGGCGCTGCTCGCGATTCTGTTGCGCGAACAGGAGGCGGCCAGCTTCGCGGCAGCCATCGAATCCGCCAACACGTCCCGCCTCTCCGTGGCCAGCTACCTGGAGGCCGCGATTTTCGTGGATCGCCACGGCGACGAAGTGCGTCGCGCGATGCTCGATACGTTTCTGGAAGAATTTGCCATTCGCCTGGAACCGATTACGGTCGAACAGGCGCGCATCGCCCGCCAGGCGTTCCAGTGGTTCGGCAAGGGCCTTCATCCAGCCGCGTTGAATTTCGGCGACTGTTTCACCTACGCGCTGGCCAAAGCAACGCGCGAACCGGTGCTATTCAAGGGCCAGGACTTCAGCCAGACCGACTTGGTCGCCGCCCTGCCGCCCATCATCCCGCCGGCCTGAAACCGCTGCCGCAACCCGGCTACGTGGCCGCTTCGCAGCCGGTACAATTAGGTTATTGGAGCCTTAAACACCATGAACACAGCCGATGACCTGAAAGAAGCCTTTGCCGGCGAAAGCCAGGCCAATCAGAAATACCGGGCGTTCGCCAAGAAAGCCGAACAGGAAAAGATGCCCAACGTGGCGCGGCTGTTCCGCACTGCGGCGGAGGCCGAAAGAATTCACGCCGAAGGTCATTTGAACAGTCTGGCGGGAGTCGGATCGACGGCCGAAAACCTTAAGGCCGCCATCGAGGGCGAAACGTACGAGTACACCGAGATGTATCCGCCCATGCTCGAACGCGCCGTCGCTGCCGGCCACCGCGCGCGGACGATGTTCGGTTTCGCCGTGAAGGCCGAAGCCGTGCACGCCAAGCTGTATCAAGCGGCGCTCGACGCGGTGGCGCAGGGCAAAGACCTCGCCGAAGCGCGCTTCTACCTGTGCCCCTTCTGCGGAAATATCGAGTTTGGCATTCCGCCCGAGAAGTGCCCCATCTGCGGCGCGCCGGCAGCGAAGTTCGTCGTAGTCGCGTAATGGGAAAGCGGGGTGGTAATCCGGAGACGGATTACCGTTCTGCCGAATGCAATTGGCCGATTCGGTCGCGAGATATCGATGGCGCGATCAGAGGCCCGCTTCGATCCGGTCCATCAGCGCGTGCAGCAGGAACAGGTGCGATTCCTGAATGCGCGCGGTGACGGCGTGCGGCACCATCAGGACGCAATCGGCTAAATCCTTGGCCTTGCCGCCGCCGCGGCCTAGAAACGCAATCGAGCGCAACCCCAGTTCCCGCGCGGTTTCGAGCGCGCGCAGAAGGTTGGGCGAATTTCCGCTCGAGGTGAACACGACCAGAATGTCGCCGGCCTTGCCGAGCCCGCGCACCTGGCGGGCGAAGACCTGGTCGTAGCCGTAGTCGTTGCCGATCGCGGTCAACAGCACGCCGTCGGCGTTGAGCGAGATGGCAGTAAGCGCCGGCCGGTCGTGAAGGTATTTTCCCACCAACTCCGACGAGAGGTGCTGCGCCTCGGCCGCGCTGCCGCCATTGCCGCACGTTAGCACTTTGCGGCCCGCGTGCAGAGCCTCGACGCACCATGCGCCAGCCGTCTCGAGCGCCGGCTCCAACTCGATCAGCGATGCGGAACACGCCGCCGCCTCCCGCACGGCCTTTTGGAACTGCGATTCAGCGTTCATATGTTCAGTGAGTCTACAGCCTCGGTGGGGCATGCTTTAGCTTGCCCATCTTCTGTCCTGCTAACAACAATGCACTTCCCGGGTGAACATCCCGCCGAGCGCCGGCCGGCCGGCCGGAACAGACGGGCAAGCTAAAGCGTGCCCCGTCTACGACCCGTGGCACTTCTTGTATTTCTTTCCGCTGCCGCAGGGGCAAGGGTCATTGCGGCCCACCTTCTGTCCGGCGCTCACGGTCTTGGGGCCGCCGCTGTCGTCGCCACCGAGTTGCAGGGCCTGCAACTCTTTGTCCTTCTTGCGCTGAATATTGCGCGTGAAGTCTTCCATGGTGCTCTTGGCCGCCTGGCGTTGCGCCTCCGCGGCTGCCGCGGCAGCTGCTGCTGCGGCCTCTTCCTCGCTGCTCCCCACCTCTTCCCCGTCCTCGTTGAACGGCATCACGGGAGCGTTCTGCGTCACCTGGAGGAAATACAGGTAGCGTACGGTTTCGTCTTCGATCCGGTCCATCATGGCGCTGAACAGATCGAAGGATTCTTTCTTGTACTCGACCAGCGGATCTTTCTGCCCGTAGGCGCGGTTGCCGATGCCCTGCTTCAGCTCATCCATCGACAACAGGTGGTCTTTCCACTGGTTGTCGATCACGTTCAACATCACAATGCGCTCGGCGTGCCGCATCGTTTCGACGCCCACCAGCGATTCCTTCTCCTCGTATTTCTCCTTCAGCTTGTCGCCGATCGCGTCGGAGATCTCGTCCTTGGTCATGTTGCCCAGGTCGGCCAGGTCGATCTTGGCGCCGAACAGGCTCAATATGTCGTTGCGCAACGTGCCCAGGTCCCAGGTGTCGGGGTGCTTCTCGTTGGGGCAGCGCATATCCACGGTCTGTTCCACGATGCCGCGCATCATGTCCAGGATGTGCTCTTTCTGATCCACGCCCTCGAGCAACTGGCGGCGCATGCCGTACACCGCCTGCCGCTGCTTGTTATTCACGTCGTCGTATTCGAGCAGATGCTTGCGGGCCTCGAAGTTTTGCACCTCGACCGCTTCCTGCGCCTTGGCGATGCGTTTGGTGATCAGCTTCGACTCGATCGGCACATCCTCTTCCATGCCCAGGCGCAACATCAGGTTCTGCATCTTCTCCCCGCCGAAGATGCGCAACAGGTCGTCCTGCAGGGAGAGGAAAAACTTGGAGCTGCCGGGATCGCCCTGGCGGCCGGCGCGGCCGCGAAGCTGGTTATCGATGCGGCGCGAGTCGTGCCGCTCGGTGCCCACGATGTGCAGGCCGCCCAGTCCCACCACCACGTCGTGCTCTGCGTCGGTCTCCTCTTTGTACCGGGCGAATACCTGGTCCCACTTCTCGCGCGGCACCCGGTAGAACTGCTCGTGGTGGGTGAAGTAATAGAAATGCTCGTCGGCGATGTACTGCGCCTGGTCCTCCGGCAGCCGCTCGGCCAGCTTTTCCTTCAGGCAGGCGTCCTTGGTCATGAATTCCGGATTGCCGCCCAACAGGATGTCGGTGCCGCGGCCGGCCATGTTGGTGGAGACCGTCACCACGCCCTTGCGCCCAGCCTGCGCCACGATCGACGCTTCCCGCTCGTGGTTCTTCGCGTTCAGCACCTCATGCCGCACGCCCATCCGCTTCAGTATGCCGGACAGCCGCTCCGATTTCTCGACCGAGATGGTGCCCACCAGCACCGGCTGGCCGGATTCGGTGACCGCCTTGATTTCCTTGGCCGCGTTGCGAAACTTCTCTTCTTCGGTGCGGTAAACCACGTCGTGATTTTCCTTGCGGATCAGCTTGCGATTGGTCGGGCACACCGTCACGTCCAGTTTGTAGGTCTTCTGGAACTCGGCTGCTTCGGTCTCCGCCGTGCCGGTCATGCCTCCCAGCTTCTTGTAGAGGCGGAAATAATTCTGGAACGTGATGGTGGCCAGCGTCTGATTTTCGCGTTGAATCTTGACGTTTTCCTTGGCCTCGACCGCCTGGTGCAAACCGTCGGACCAGCGCCTGCCCGGCATCAGCCGCCCTGTGAATTCGTCGACGATGATCACTTCTGGGCCCTCATCGCCGTCCTTGATGACATAGTCCCGGTCGAGCTGGTAGATCACATGCGCGCGCAGGGCCTGCTCCACGTGGTGGGTCCAGCCCGCTTCATAGTTGGCGACGTCGTACAGGTTGCCGATGCCGAGCAGCTTCTCGACCTTGAACACTCCCTCTTCGGTGAGAGCCGCGCTGCGGTGCTTCTCGTCGATAGTGTAGTCGCCGGTGGTGTATTTTTCTCCTGGCTCCTTGCCTTCGATGACCTCGCCGCGCACCAGTTTGGGGATGATGCGGTTGACCTTGTAGTACTTGTCGGTGGATTCCTCGCTCGGGCCGGAAATGATCAGCGGCGTGCGCGCTTCGTCAATCAGAATCGAATCCACTTCGTCGACGATCGCATAGTGATGCCCGCGCTGCGTGCAATCCTCTATCCGGAACTTCATGTTGTCGCGCAGGTAATCGAAGCCGAATTCGTTGTTGGTGCCGTAAGTGATGTCGGAGTTATACGCGTTCTTGCGCTCCTGGTCGTCCAGGTCGTGGACGATCACTCCCACGTGCAGCCCGAGGAACTTATAGAGCCGGCCCATCCACTCCGAGTCGCGCTTAGCCAGATAGTCGTTTACCGTAACCAGGTGCACGCCCTTGCCTTCGAGCGAGTTCAAATAGCTCGGTAGTGTCGCCACCAGCGTCTTGCCTTCGCCGGTCTTCATCTCGGCGATCTTGCCGCGGTGCAGCACAATGCCGCCGATCAACTGCACATCGAAGTGCCGCATGTTGAGCACGCGGCGGCCGGCCTCGCGCACCACGGCGAAGGACTCGATCAGCAGGTCGTCGAGCGGCTCGCCTTGCGCAATTCGTTCCTTGAATTCGACGGTCTTCGCAGCCAGCTCGACGTCGGATAGCGCGTGGATCGATTCTTCAAGATCGCCGATCGCCGACACGATCGGCCGCATCTCCTTGATCTCGCGTTCGGTTTTGGTGCCAAAAATCTTTGCCAGAACGGCATCAACAATCATGTAGGTCTCGATGAGGGGAAAAAGTCCGTAATTTCCATTTTACCCCGCCACCTTGCGGAACGGGCCTTCGGCTACAATGAGCGGCAGGGCGAGCGCGGTGACGCCGGCCGCATACGGGCGGGTGCGCCGGGGTGCTGCCGGACAATGGTTTACACGACTGGGGGAAGGGGGCTAAGCGATGGCGACGATCGGTAATGGGAACCCGGATTCAGCCAATCCGACCCCTGTGCCAGCTAACGCCGCGAAGGTTCAGCTCGGAATCATCCTGGTATTACTGTTTATCTATTTCCTGCAGGTCGCCACGCCGCTTCGTCTGCACCCCGACACGATATATATACTGACTGCGGCGGCAAACGCGGAACGTGGGGGCGGGTTTCTTTATCATGGGCAGCCCACAATGCATCCACCCGGCTACCTTGCCATGGCGGCGCTCCTCATACATTTCCACCTTGCCTATGCCTGGGCGCTTATCGGCATTAATATGTTGTTTCTGACGATAGGTTTGGCGGCGGTTCGCCGCATTTTTGCATCGGAGTTTGCCTGCGGCTCGCCCGTGTTTTATATCTGTCTCCTATCGCTCCTGTCGTTCGTGTTCATAAAATACTCGGCAATTCCATTGACGGATACAGTTTACTTTGGCGTCTCGATGAGTTGTCTTGCCGTGCTGAAGAAAACGGCATCGTCGCCTTTCCACTTGGGAAGAATTTCGCTCGGCCTAGCCTTGGTTCTGGCATCGTTCTGCGTGCGAAGAGTTGGCGCCGCCATGATTCCGGCATTTCTGTACACGATACTATCCCATCCGGACTTGCCGCCTCTCGTGAAGCGGATTCCCGGCCGGGTGAGGATCGCCGGCATACTCGTCGCCGCCGCCGTTGCTGCCGCGGTTGGCTGGGCCGTCTTCACCACGTCGACGGTCGTGGATTTCGGCGAGAACCTACACGGCTTTACGGTAATCGGTGTGGCGGAAGGAATCCTGCACTTTCGTCTGAAGGAACTGGGCGAGATAGCCCTCAATGTGCCCTACACGGTATTCGGCCCGATCATTCAGCGTGCGCTTCCCTTCATTGGAGCCTTGGTGTCCGCGTTGGTAGTCGGCGGGATCGCTTCCCGGCGCAAGCAGTTCAGCCCAGTCGAAGCGTATATGGTGAGTTACGCTTCCGTCCTTTTGGTGTATGCATATTACGACCCCAGATACTGGTTGCCTGTGCTACCACTTGTCATCGCGTATTCTGCAATGTCGCTCGAGCCGTTTGTGGAATGGGGAATTGGCAGAGGTGTGCTTACCGGCTACGTATTAGCGTTCGCGGCAGTTGGCATAGTCACACTGGCGCTCAATACGGCGTTGAGCTTCTCCGGTTTCAGGTTCGCCAATCTGTATCCGGGGTACCACGATACGTATTGCGCCGCAACGCACTGTAAAGAGGGCTTCGACCCGGCCAAGGTCAACCCGGACGCGTTACAAGTGCTGCGCGATTTCAGATAGTCAGAGGTGGGTTGCCGGGTCGCGGACCTGGCTGCTCGTCGGAAATAACGCGTAGCGCGCCCAGATCGAGATTCCTAGCGTGACGAGGAAACTGGCCCGCGTCGCGGCGGGCCACGCCACCAGCGACTGAATCCCGAAACGCAGCGTCAGCATCCATGCAGCCGCCACCGCGGCGCCGCCCAGCATCGCGAAATACCGGGCCCGCGCATTGCCGGCTCCGCGGCCCATGAAAGCGGCTTGAAACAGCAGGCAGAAAGGGACTGCGACGATGATGTCGATCACGTAGTGCTCGCCTAATGCCAGAATCGCGAATGCCGTCGCCGCCAGGAAGAGTCCCGCCAGAATCCGGCTCGCCTTGCCGAGACGCGAGGTATTCCAGAAGACCAGCAGGGCCGCGCTGAAGTGCAAGGAAGGCATCGCGTTGCGCGGCGCACCGGGGACGGAGAGCGCTACGCCCAATGCTAGATCCGCGAGATGCGGTGGCTTCCATGGGAACAAGTCGTGAAATGCGTAGGCTGGCCCGGTGGCCGGGCACACGGTATACAGGGAGAAGCCCGCCACACTAAGCGTACCGAACAACCACAGGAGACGACGGACTTGGAGAGGGTCTTCTTTGAGCCGCGCGGCGCACAGCAGGGCAACCGCAAAAGGTAACGCGTAATACACGATGGAGGTGAGGTTCCAGAGCAGCGGGTGCCGAGCGATCATACTGCCCAAAACGAAACTCGGCTGATATCCCAGAGTGCCGTCCGCGGCCAGCAGGTTGACATCGAAAGTAACGGGAGACAAGCGATTGCCAATGGGCAATATGAAGCCCACCATGATGGAGACGAAAGGAAAATACGCGGCCGTTCCAAACTCCGCAAAGCGTTTGTTGCGCAGGGCCGTATAAGCCAACACCATCAAGCTGGCAAGGCCCAGAAACCCGGCGAAGCAGATCACCACCGAACCAAAATACGGCTGAACGCCGAAGGCGGCACCGTACAGAAGACGCAGCGCCAGAGCCAAAAGAAGTGTGACGACAAGCTCATTTCGTGCAGGCCGCGTGGCCAGGTAGAGCGCAAAGGATCCGGCGAGCGTAAAGGAGAGCGGCGCGTTCCTGCCCAATAAGGTCAGCAGGCCATTCTGCATCGCGATGGCAACGGCGAGTAACGCCAAAGCCAGCAGCACTGGCTTGGCGGCATCCAATGCGCCGCTAGCGCGACGCATCCGCGGATCGGGCATTCCCGGTCATCTCTCCTTCCCGAGAGCCTGGCGTCGAATGCCGCCGTAGACGACCTCTCGCGTGTCCTTCCAAAACAGGGTAACGTGCCGGAAGCCGCTCTCGCGCATGGTGCGAAGATCGTCCGCCAGTTCCTGCGGCTGGTCGCATTCGTTGCGTTGCAACTCATCGAGAAACTGGCGCGTCGCAGCGGCATCGGGAAAGCGTGGGTCGCCTCCCCGAGCGCGTTCCACGATTCCGGAAACGCGCATTTTCTGCGTGAGAGATTCCAGAAACTCGTCTTCCTCCGCCACGAGGTCGGCGTTGAGGAGCCCGCCGCCCTCTTTCAGCAGCGTGTGGCAGCGTCCCATCAACTCGGCCTTCTCTTGCAGGTTGAGATGGTGGAGAGCGTAAGCCGAAACTACGGCATCGGCGGAATCAATCTCAACCCTGAGAGTTTCCGCCTGGCGCAGGTCCCCAACCACGAACTCCACGCGCTGCGCCAGAGTTCCCAGGCGGGATTTGGCCTCAGCCACCATCTGCTGAGAGCCGTCGATAGCCACGGCGCGGCAATTGGGGAAGCGGCGCAGCAGCCTCTCCAGAAGGAACCCGGTGCCCGTACCCAAGTCAACCACCAGGCGCGGATCGGGTGTTGAGGCTGCCAGCACGCCGACGATGACCTCAACCATCTTGTGCCGGTTGGGATGCATCAGGTCCATATCGGCATCGTAAACAGCCACGCGCGCCGCAGTCTCATATGCCTGAACAGACGAGGAATCCATCGATTCATGATGCCACAGGCGTATACGTGTCGAATGAACGGGAGATCGAATGAACGGGAGCATGCGGCTGAAAGGAATTCCGGGTACAATCGTCGGAAGACAATCCATGTCCGCCACCTCAAACTCCGGCTTCCAGTGGAAAGACAAGGTCGTTTTGATCACCGGCGCCTCGGAAGGGATCGGGGCAAGCTGCGAGAAACTGATCGGGCAACGCGGGGCGAAGTTGTCTCTGACCGCGCTGCCCAGTGCGAGTTTCCACGCAAACTCCAAGGAAGAGGGAACGTGCACGCGGATCGTTACCACCGGCGACATCACCGATGCGGAAACGCGCCGCGCCGTCGTCGATCGGACCGTCGGCCAGTTCGGCCGCATCGACGTCCTGATCAACGACGTTGGTGTGGGGCAGTACGGCTATCCTTCCGCGCTCGACACGGAAGTCTCGAAACGCATCTTCGATATCAACGTGTTTTCCCCGCTCGCGCTCACCCAGTTAGTCGTCCCTTACATGCGCAGGCAGGGCTCCGGCGTGATCGTGAACCTGGGGTCGGTGGGGGGCAAGGTATCGCTGCCATGGGCAGTCATGTACTGTGCCACGAAGTGGGCGGTCCACTGCATCGACGATTCCCTGCGCCGCGAACTCAGGCCCTACGGCATTCGCGTGGTCAAGGTCTGCCCCGGAATAGTCTCCACGGGTTTTCGCGATCACGTGCTGGCCGGCAAAGCGCCCGAGCCTGTCGAGAATATCCGAAGAGTAGTCAGTCCGGACCAGGTTGCGGCAGCCCTCGTGCGCGGGGTCGAGCGCAATCGGCGCACGGTCTACGTGCCTCGTATCGGTTTGCTGTTCACGGCACTCGAATGCTTCGCGCCGGCAATCATGGACTGGTACCTGACACGAAACTATTCTCGCCATCCAGTTGATCGAGGTCGCGCGTGAGAAAGCGCGCAATGATGCGAGGCGCGTGGCCGGGCCCGGTTGATACACTGTCCTTGAGACCTTGAGCCGGTTCTACACTCACGCCGAGCTTGCCGAGCAGCGCCAACAGTGGCGGCGCGAGGGTAAGACCGTCGTTTTCACGAACGGCTGCTACGATCTGCTGCATCCGGGGCACATCCGGACGCTGGAGACGGCGCGGTCGATGGGCGATGTGCTCATTCTGGCCCTCAATTCCGATGCCGGGACGCGCCGCATGAAGGGGCCAACGCGGCCGATCATTCCCGAGAACGAGCGTGTGGAACTGGCGATGGCTCTCGAAGCGGTCGATGCCGTTACGCTTTTCGACGATGAGACGCCGCGTGCGCTGATTGCCGCCGTGCTGCCCGATGTGCTGGTGAAAGGCGCAGACTGGTCCCACTTCGTGGCTGGCCGCGAAGAAGTGGAAGCGGCGGGAGGCAAAGTGATCACCCTGCCGCTGGAGCCGGATTATTCTACCACCAACATAGTGAAGCTGATCGCCGCCGGACGCGACTCTTGACCCACCCTGCGATTCGAGATCTGTTCCTCGAACTGGGACGCCACCCCAGCTTCGCGGAAGCCCTAAAACGACTTGCAGGCGGTGGTTCGGCCCGACTGTCGGGGCTGACCAGCACTGCCAAGGCCGTGTACTCGGTGCTGCTTTGGCAAACCACTGGACGTCCTCTGATCATTGTTGTAGATGGCAACCAGGAAGCCGAGGCGCTGGCGGAAGCCGTCGACACCTTCTTCCGACTATTGACGACTGAGGATCGCGATGGGCCGCAATTGCTGCCGGCACTGGATGTCCTCCCGCTGCAGAAGCTCTCTCCACACGCCGAGATTCTGGAGGCACGCGCGGTGGGACTGTGGCGGCTGGCCACCGGCCGCGCGCCGATCACGGTGCTGCCAGTGGCTTCGGCGCTGCTGCGGATTGCACCGGCGGAGTACTACCGGCAGCTTGCGCTGCGCCTCAAGGTGGGCGATGAGCTGCCCTTGGAAGATGTGGTCGCACACCTGGAAAGCGTCGGGTACGAGCGCCGGGAGCCAGTGGAAATGGTGGGTGAATACTCGGTTCGCGGGGGCATTCTGGACGCCTTCTCTCCGGAAGCTGCCAAGCCGGTTCGCATCGACCTGTTTGGCGACACGGTGGAATCGATTCGCCGATTCGACGTGGAGTCGCAGCGCTCGGTGCTGAAGATCGACGAGTGCACGCTGCTACCGCTCACGGAATTCCAGAGATCGCGCGATCTTCTGGCTGAGTTGCGCGACCTGATGCGGGAGGCCGATACGCCCGAGCGTGAACTGCCCGCGCCGGGGGAACCGTTCGCCGGCTGGGAGCCACTATCGGCGATGGTGCGCGCGAAAACCGGAGCGGTGCTCGCGCTGGCCGACAAACCCATCGTCGTCTGGGACGAACGGGAGCAGGTGCGCAGTGCCGCTGAGCGGCTCTGGACGCGCCTGGAGCAGGCGCCGGAATCGCCGGCTTACGCTCCAGGTAGGATTTACTGCAAATTCGAAGAATTCCAGCAGTCGGCGAAGGGGCTGCCGCAGCTCACGATGGAAGAGCTGGAGATCGGCGTGGGCGCCGGGGCCCATATTTCGACGCGGCCATCGCAGCGCTTTCACGGCAACGTCCAGGTCGCCATCGCCGAGGCGCGGACGCTGGTGGAGTCGGGAAACCGGGTGGCGTTTTTTGCTCCTGCTATAGGTGAAGTCGAAAGGCTGGCGGACGTCCTCAACGAGTATGGAGTGGCGTACCAAATCGGCGTCGAGCAATCCGAATCCACGCCCGCCTATCTGGCGGAGCGCGTCTACATGTCGGGATCGGTGGCGAGCATTCACCTCGTCAAGGGGCTGATTCGGCGCGGTGCCGCGTTTCAGGATTCCAAGCTAGTCGTATTCGGTTCCGAGGACCTCTTTGAGACCTCCACACTGGCCGCCCAGGCGCCCGCTGGCAAGCAGGTGGCGAAGGCTTTCTCCGCCGATCTAATCGATCTCAAACCCGGCGACTTCGTGGTGCATGCCGACCATGGAGTTGCTCAGTTCCTGGGTCTGCGCGAGATCGCACAGGGTGACGCCAAGGGCGATTACATGCTGCTCGAGTACGCTGCGGGAGCGAAGCTTTACCTTCCGCTGGCGCGCATGGACCTGGTGGAGCGCTTCCGAGGCGCAGGCGAATCGAAACCCGCACTCGACCGCATGGGTGGGGCCACCTGGACAAAGACCAAGTCCCGCATCAAAGCCAAGATGCGCGACATGGCGGATGAACTGTTAAAGCTGTACGCCACCCGCAAGATGGCTGACGGCTTCTCGTTTTCCGCCGATAGCAACTGGCAGCGCGAGTTTGAGGACGCGTTCGATTTCACGGAAACACGCGACCAGTTGACCGCGATTCGCGATATCAAACGCGATATGGAGAGCCCGCATCCGATGGACCGCCTGCTCTGCGGCGACGTGGGTTATGGCAAGACCGAGGTGGTGATGCGAGCCGCTTTCAAAGCTCTTGGAGACGGGAGACAGGTGGTGATGCTGGCTCCTACTACAGTTCTTGCATTTCAACATCTGGAAACGTTCAAGCGTCGCTTCCAGCCGTTCCCCGTGCGGGTGGAGATGTTCAGCCGCTTCCGCTCGCCAAAGGAGCTGAAGGCCGGACTGGCGGATCTGGCTGAAGGCAAAGTGGATATTGCGATTGGCACGCACCGGCTACTGTCGCAGGACGTGCAGTTTCGCGACCTGGGCCTGGTAATCGTGGACGAAGAGCAGCGCTTTGGCGTGAAGCACAAGGAGCGGCTCAAACAGTTGAAAAAACAGGTAGATGTAGTCACCATGAGCGCCACCCCCATCCCTCGAACACTGCATATGTCGATGTTAGGATTGCGGGACATGTCGGTGATCGAAACACCGCCCAAGGACCGGCTCGCCATTCACACCGTGGTGGCTCCGTTTCAGCCGGAGATGATCCGGGCGGCGGTGGAACTCGAACTGGGGCGCGGCGGCCAGGTTTATTTCCTGCACAATCGCGTGGATTCCATCTGGTCGCGAGCCGCCAGCATCCAGGAACTGGTTCCCAGTGCGCGGATCGGTGTCGGTCACGGCCAGATGGCTGAAGCGGAGCTGGAGAAAAGCATGCTGAGCTTCATGCGGCACGAGTTCGATATCTTGGTATGTACTACCATAATAGAAAATGGATTAGACATTCCACGCGCAAATACTATGATTATAGAGAATGCTGAGCGCTATGGGCTCAGCGAGCTCTATCAGTTACGCGGACGAGTGGGGCGGTGGAACCGGCGCGCATACGCCTATTTACTGGTGCCGCCAGACACCGAACTCACGGAGATTGCCCGCAAGCGTCTGGCGGCGCTCAAGGAATTCAGTGACTTAGGGGCTGGATTCAAGATCGCGGCGCTGGACCTGGAACTGCGGGGCGCGGGAAATCTGCTGGGTGGCGAGCAGCACGGCCACATCAACTCGGTGGGCTACGACACGTATGTGCGGCTGCTCGATGAAACCGTGCGCGAATTGAAGGGCGAGGAAGTGGTGCCGGAGATCCACTCGTCGGTGAACCTGGGGCTGGATATACGAATTCCGCCGGACTACATCCCCGACGAAAACCAGCGTCTGCGCGCATACCGGCAAATCGCCAGCGCGAGCGATCCGGCCGCGCGGGAGCGTGCCGAAAGGGAACTGGAGGATCGCTTCGGCACAGTGCCGGAGGCGGTGCGCAGCTTGCTGGCATACTCTGGGGTCAAGACGGCGGCCGAACAATTGGGTATCGAGACCATCGACCGGCGGCATAACGTCTTAAGTATCAAGTTTCACCGCGAGACGCGGGTGGATCCAGCGCGACTGATGCACGTTGTCGAGAAGACGCCCGGCGCGCAATTCACTCCGGCAGGCGTGTTGCTTCTGCCTTTGGAGGGACAGGCGTCGGCGGCGCGAATTTTGAGCTTTCTGGATGCCAAGCTGGAGCAGATGCGGCAGGCCGGTTGAGTAGAAGCGAACGAGGCAGGACGGGCGCTAAGTTCCTGTCGTCCGTCGAGGCGTCCCAGCTTAGAGAAAGAAGACACGAAAAGCGGTGGTCCGTCGTACCGGCCCGGCGCGGTGCTTTGTGGCCATGTCGGCCTCCTGCCGATGTTAGAATGGAGCCTGAACAGCTATGATTCGCAGGTTTGTAGTAGTCATGATGGCGGTCCTGCCGATGGCGATCGCCGGGGATATCCGCGTGGTGGAGGAGATTGCCGCCAAAGTAAATGGGGACATCGTCACCCGCGGCGAACTCGACGAACAGCGGAAGGATCTGGAGATGTTCCTGCGCCAGGAGCGGCACCTGAAGGGAGTCGAGCTCACCGAGGCCGAAGAGGAGCAATCGAAGAACTTTCTGCGGGAAAAAATCGACCAGTTGCTGATGGTGCAAAAGGCCAAGGACCTGAACATCAGTGTGGATTCCGAAGTGGCCAAACGGCTGGCGGAAATGCAGGTGATGGCCAAGATCGCCGACACCGACAAATTCCACGATTACGTCCGCGATAACTCGGGCATCCCCTTTGAAGAGTATAAGCAGAAGATGACCAACGAATTGCTGCAGCGTCGCCTGGTGGGCCAGGAGATCGGCGCGCGCATTGCGGTACCCGAACCGGAGTTGCGGAAGTACTACGACGCGCACAAGGATCAATACATGCGCAAGGCGCAGGTCTTCCTGAGCCAGATTCTCATTTCCACGGAAGGAAAGACGCCGGAGCAGGCGGCAGCCGCGGAAGCAAAAGCCAAAGATGTGGCGGCGCGGGGGCGCAAGGGCGAGAAGTTTACCGACTTGGTGAGCGCCTATTCCGACGACCAGGAGACGGCGAAAGGCGGGGGCGTTTTGCCGCCGCGCGAAAAAGGGATGTCGTTGCAACCGATCGAAGAATTTGCGTTCAAAGAGAAGAAGGGCTCGGTTTCCGACCCGATCAAGATCGCGGCGGGGTTTGTGATTCTGCGCATCGACGAGCGCTACGAGGCGGGGCAAGCCTCGTTCGACGAAGTCAAGGAGCTGATTCAGGAGACGGTGGTTCAACCGCAAATCGAGAGCAAGGTCCGCGCCTACCTCACCAGGCTTCGAGAGGATGCGTTCCTCGAAATCAAGGATGGCTACGTGGATACCGGCGCGGCTCCAGGCAAGGACACGCACTGGCACGACATCGCTCAATTGAAGCCGCAGACCACGACCAAGGAAGCAGTCGCCGCCGCGCACAGGAGGCACAAGCACTTCCTGTTCGTCCCGATTCCGGGAACCACCTCCACCGCGGGCACCAAGCCGAATATCGACACATCGAAGCTGGGTGAGCGCAAAGCGGCAGCGGCGGAAGATGCCGCGACGCCGGACGCGCCCGCCACGCCTGACACTCCCCCCGCCGCGCCGGCGAAACAATGAAGTCGCCCTTTGTCAACGAACTCGAAGCCGGCAAGGCGATCACCGGCAGCTTTGTGGTCCACTCCAAGGAGATCCGGCAGAAGAAGACCGGCGAACTTTATCTTTCCCTGCTGCTGGGCGACCGCACGGGCGACCTGGACGCCAAGATGTGGGACAACGCGGCCGAAGTTGCGGAGAGCTTCGAGCGCGACGACTTCGTCAAAGTGAAGGGGCTGGTTCAGGTCTACCACAACCGGCCGCAGTTGACCATCCACAAGATTCAGCGGATGCAGGACAGCGAAGTCGAGTTTGCCGACTACTTTCCTTCCTCGAAGCGCGACCCGCAGGAGATGTGGGTGGAGCTGCGCACGCTGGTGAGTGGCATGGGCAATCCTCACCTGAGGGCCTTGCTCGACGCCACGCTGGACGACGAAAACATCGGGCGGCGTTACCGCCTGGCGCCGGCCGCGAAGCAGATTCACCACGCCTTCCTGGGCGGCTTGATCGAGCACGTGCTTTCGCTGTGCGCTCTGGCGCGCATGACCGCCGCGCACTACAATGTGGATCTTGACCTGTTGCTGACCGGCGTGGTGCTGCACGATATCGGCAAGATCTACGAGTTGAATTACGAACGCGGCTTTTCCTATTCGCCGGACGGCCAACTGATCGGCCACATCAATATCGCGATGCGCATGCTGGCCGACAAGCTGCGAGGGCTCCCCGGATTCCCACCCACGCTGCGCACGCTGGTCGAACACATGGTGCTCAGCCATCATGGCCATTTGGAATTCGGCTCGCCCAAGCTGCCGCAATTCCCCGAGGCGTTACTGCTGCATTACCTGGACGACATGGATTCGAAGATGGAAGCGATGCGGGCGCTGATCGAAAACGACCGCCAGGTGGAGGGCTGTTTCACCACGTTCAATCTCGCGCTGGAGCGGCCGGCACTGAAGATGGACCGGTTCTTGAACCAGCCACTCGAACGGGCTGCCACACCGGCCGCGCCGCCGAGCGAAGGAGCGCGCCAGGCGAAGCCCAAACCGGATGCGACACCACCGGCGCACCCGGCATCTGCGCCGAAGCCGGATTCGCAATTCGCCGCCAAACTGCGGCAAGCCGTGCAGCCCGCCACTCCGGGCCTGGAAAAGTGATGCCCAAGACCGCCCGCGATGTCCCGCCGCCGCTCGAGCTGGAATGCCTCAACGCCCTGTGGACGCTGGGTGAGGGAACCGTCAAGCAAGTGCGGGTGATCGTCACCGCCCACCGGCCGTTGGCGTACACCACCATCATGACCGTGCTGGACCGGCTGGTGCGCAAAGGCAAGCTGGAACGGCACAAGACGGGACGCGCTTTCGTGTATGCGCCGCGCACGCCGCGCGACGAGATGCGCCGCACCGCCATTCGCGAATTGGTGGCCAGTTTCTTCGGCGGCTCCGAGCGCGAGTTGCTGCGCTTTCTCGGCGCCGCGCCGGAGCCGGGCCATACGCCGTCCAGCGCCCATCTGGCGGACGACGCACGCATCGATACGGTGCTGCTGTAAGTGCCTTGGTGAAATGTCTATTTCAACTGCGGGCTACCGCTCTCTAACGGTCGCGGCTCCGATCCACGCGCGGAGCGGTCACTCCGGAATCGACCCCAAGATGCGCAACGCTTCGTTATTCTGACCCAAATGCTGGTGCTCTCGATACTCTTTGGTGCGGCGCTGCCGCTGGCCGCGGCTTACGCCTGGGGCGCGATCCTGCTGCGCCGGGTGGCCGCTCCTCCCGAGATTACGCTGGCGGTGGGCGCGGCGGTTGAAAGCCTGCTGGTTTTTCTGCTGCTGGTGCTGCACCTGGGTTGGTGGCCCGCTTACCTGGCAGCGGGCTTGGCGCCGTTGGCCGCGCTACCGTTTCTCCGCCGCGCCGGAGTTCGGGATGCGGCGCTGGAGCCGCTCGGCCGCTACGAGCGCATCGCCGCAGGCGCGATTTTCGTTGCCTATGGCGTCTGGTACGTGGTAAATGCGATAGCGCCGGAGATTTCTCCGGACGGCATCACGTATCACCTCGGGCTGCCCTTCGATTACACGCGGCTGGGCCGATTCCCGGTTCGGTTCACGTTCTACGACGCGCTGCCGCAGGGCATGGAGATGCTCTATGCCATGGCGTTCCCCTTCGGGCGCCATTCTGCGGCCAAGCTGGTGGAATTCGGCTTTCTGGCCGCCACACCTGCCCTGCTGCTGCGCACGGCCAGGCGGCTCGGGTTGGCGGACCGCGCATGGCTGGTGGCGGCGGTGTTCTACCTCTGCGCTCCGGTGACGGGTATCACCGGCACCACGTCCTACAACGAGGCCGCGTTGGTGTTTATCACGCTGGCCGCATTTTACCTGCTGCTGTTGTGGCGGGACACGGACGAGCGATGGTGCTTGTTGGCGGCGGGACTTGCAGCCGGGTTCTGTTACGCCATCAAGCTGCCGGGTGCGATGGTCTTGGTGGGCGCGGCGGTGTGGGTAGCGGCGCGGCGGTGGCGCGGGCTGGCGCTGCTGGCGGCGGGCGCGTTGCCGGCCGTGGCGCCGTGGCTGGTGCGCAACATTGTGGTGGCGCGCAATCCGCTGGCGCCCTTCGCCAACGCCCTGTTTCCGAATCCGTATTTTCACCTCCTGGGAGAACGGACCCTGGCGACAAACCTGGCTGCTTTTGGGCAAGTGGCGCCGCTCGATGTGCCATGGCAACTGGCATTCGGCGACGGTCTGTCGGGTACCTACGGCCCGCTGCTGCTGGCACTGCCGTTGGTGCTTTTGGCGTGGCGGAGCCGCGGCGCAAGACTGGCGCTGACGGCGGCCGCGCTGCTGGCTCTGCCGTGGTTTTCCAACCGCGGCGGGCGCTTCCTGATGCCCGCGATGGCGCTGGCCGGACTGGCACTGGGAGCTGCGCTGACGGGCGTCTGGCGTGGGCGCGCGGCGTGGGCCGCGGTAACGTTGCAGGCAATCGTCTGCTGGCCTCCGCTGCTCAACCTCTGGCAGCCGGAATACGTTTTTCGGCTGCACAGCTTTCCGCTGGCAGCCGCGCTGCGCATGGAACCCGAGGCGGATTACCTGGCGCGTAGCACGCCCGAGTTCCCGGTAGCGCGGATGGTGGAGCAGAACACGCCGGCCGACGCACGCATTTTCGCCTTCGATACGCTGGCGAACGCCTACCTACCGCGCGAGGTGACAGTGAGCTGGCAATCGGCCGAAGGCGACCGCATGAACGACGCTCTCCAGTCCGCCTTCCAGCCCGAAGCCTTGTACGAACGCCGCGCCCGCTGGCAGGCTGAGCCGCTAATGGGTTTTCGCTTCCGCCTGCCTGCTGCGTACGAAGGCGAATGGAACGTCGAGGAAGTGGAGGTCTATGCGAAAGGGGAGCGTGTTCGGACGGCCGCGGACTGGACTATGCGCGCGCGGCCCAATCTCTGGGAGGCGCCGCTGGCCATCGACGGCAACTATACGACTGGCTGGCGCACCTGGCGGCCGATCCAGGCCGGGATGACGCTCGAAGTCGATTTCGAAATTCCCGTGATCGCCGACAGCGTCACCCTGGTGTCGCACGCGCCGGGCGACACGGTGCCGCTGGAAATCTGGGCCAAGCAACTGAGCGGTGCCTGGCGCCTGGTGGCGAATTCGCCGCCTGCCGTAACCAGCGGCGCGGTGCCCCAGCGTGTCGAGGCAACCTCGGCCCTGCGGCGCGCCGGCTTCCGCTATATTCTCGCTCCGGTGGATGGCAGTAACGGCCCCATAGGGATGGACATGTTGATGAACCCGGTGGCTTGGGACTTGGTGAGCGTCGCCCGGGTGGGATCGTCGGTACTGTTCCGGGTCCGCTAGGTATTCGATCGGCGAATTCGGTCCGACCGATAAACCGCTCCCTCACGGTCGAAACTCCGATACGCGGTTAGGACGGCGGGCAATCGCCCTGCAACCAAGCTGAGACGGATGACGTGCAAATCCCACCTGTACAATGGAGGGGAACCATGCGACCTTACTCAAGAATACTCAGCGCCATTGCGATGGCCGCCGCGCTGGTTTCCCTGGCGGCGATTCTGGACTCGCAACCGGCGGCGAAGGAACAGGTGGGGCCGCTCGCCGAGGGTGGCTTCCTGTTGAACAGCGGCTGGAAGCTGGAACCAGTGGGAAAGCAGATACCGCTCGACACGCTGCCGATGGCTACGGCGCTTTCGCCGGACCGTCACTACCTGCTGGTGTTGCACTGCGGCTACCGGCCGCCATCGATTGCGGTGATCGACATCGACACGGGCTCCGTCGTTAGTTCGACGCCGGTGCCCGACGCGTGGCTGGGGCTGGCCTTCGCACCGTACAGCAGCAAGGTTTATGTGGGCGGCGGCGCGCGCGGCGCGGTGTTCGAGTTCACACTGGCCAACGGCAAGCTGACGGCGGGACGCACCTTCAAACTGGAAGAGGGCAACCTTGGCCCCAGCGACTTTGTTGGCGACGTCGAGTTTTCGCCGGATGGCCACCTACTCTACGCAGCGGAGTTGAATCGCGATTCGGTCGCGGTGATTAATCCGCAATCGGGGATGGTGATCGAGCGCATTCGCACCGGGAGGCGGCCGTATCGCATCCTGTTTCATCCCGACGGCAAATCCTTCTTCGTCACCCACTGGGCCGATGGCACGCTGGGTCACTACGATGTAGCCACCGGCGGACAGCTCGCGCGAGTGCCGGTTGGCGCGCATCCCACCGACATGGTGTGGCGCGCGGGCGCCAACACGGAAAACGTGGAGGATGAGCCGCGCTGGGCGGCACGCATTTTCGTGGCGGCAACCAATACAAACAGCGTGTACGCAGTAGGCGTGAGCGAGGATAAAGAGCTGCGCGTGGTGGAGAGCATCAATGTCTCGATGACTCCGCGGCAGCCGCTCGGCATGTCGCCTTCCGGCCTTGCGCTGAGCGCCGATGGGCACCGTATGTACGTGGCCTGCTCGGACGCCAACACGGTTGCTGTGGTGGACCTGGCGGGTGACCGCAGCTACATGCGAGGCTTCATACCGGCTGGCTGGTACCCGACGGCGGCGCGCGTGCTCCCGGACGGGACGTTGGTGGTGCTCAACGGAAAAGGCGTGCGCTCCTACGCCAATCCACACGGCCCGAGCCCAGCGCGCCGGCCCGAGCCGGTTCACGCCGGAACGGCGGCGGACGAATTTGTGGCGCGCATGCAGACCGGTACGGCTTCGTGGATCGCGCCGTTTACCGACGGCCAGCTCGAAAAATGGACGGCGGCGGCGTTGGGCGATTCGCCATACCGCGACAGCAAGCTGGACGAAACGAGCCCGCTGCCGCACATCGAGCACGTCATCTACATCGTCAAGGAAAACCGCACCTACGACCAGGTGCTGGGCGACATGAAAGAGGGCAACGGCGAGGCTTCGCTCGAGTTGTTCGACGAGAACACGACGCCCAACCTGCACAAGCTGGCGCGCGAGTTCGTGCTGCTGGACAATTTCTACGTCAACGCCGACGTCAGCGCCGATGGGCACAACTGGTCGACCGCGGCCATCGCGCCGGATTACGTGGTGAAGCTCTGGCCGAACGAATATGCGCACCGCGGCAAGGAATACGATTTCGAAGAGCAGGACCCGGCTTCGTTGCCGCCGGCCGGATACTTGTGGACCAACGCCAACCTGGCCGGGCGAAGCATCCGCAATTTCGGCTACATGGTGGACAACCGGAAGGGCGCGGCCGTGGGTGCCGAACAAGTCGAGAAGGTGCGCGACCCGGTGCTGGCCAAAGTGACCAACCGCAATTTCGCGGGGTTCGACCTGAGTATTCCGGACGTCGAGCGCGCGCGGGTGTTCCTGGCTGAGTTTGCCGGGTACGAAAAGAGCGGCAACATGCCGGAGCTGATCGTGATGCGGCTTCCCAACGATCACACGTCGGGGACCAAGCCCGGCGCGCTGACTCCGCTTTCGATCGCCGCCGATAACGACTACGCCCTGGGGACGGTTGTGGAGGCGGTATCGAAATCCAAATTCTGGACCAGCACGGCGATTTTCGTGGTGGAGGACGACGCGCAGAATGGCCCCGACCACGTGGATTCGCACCGCTCGCCCGCCTTCGTGATTTCGTCCTTTGTGAAGCGCCACCGGGTGGACAGCACCATGTACAACACCGCTTCCGTGCTGCGGACCATGGAGTTTCTGCTGGGGGTGAAGCCGATGACCCATTTCGACGCTGGAGCGCGGCCGATGACTTCGGTGTTTCAAGCCATGCCGGATCGGACGCCGTACGCGGCCGAGCAGCCGCGCATTTCGCTGAGCGACAGAAATCCCACCAGCGGGCCCGGGGCTGCGGCGTCGGCGCGCATGAAGTTCGACGAGGCCGACGAGAACGACGATGACGAATTGAACGACGTGCTGTGGCGTGCCATCCGCCCCGGCGATCCTCCGCCGCCTGCGCGGAGCTATTTCGGGAAATAGCAGTACCGGAGCCGCGCGCCGCGTCAGCGCAGGGTTCTCACCTGGGGACTTTCGACATGCCGCAAATCAATCTGTGTTTCCTCTGGCACATGCACCAGCCGTTTTACAAGGACCTGGCCTCGGGCGAATACAAGCTGCCCTGGACGCGCATGCACGCGCTCAAGGACTACTACGGCATGGCGCGCATTCTGGAGGAGTTTCCACGCATACACCAGACCTTCAACCTGGTGCCTTCCATGGTGGCGCAGGTGGACGAATACGCTTCGGGAGCGGCCCGCGATCCGTTTTTCGACGTGGCGCTGAAACCGGCCGAATCGCTCACCGACGCCGAGCGCGCTTTTTTGCTGCGGCATTCGTTTTATTCCGATCCGCAGCACATGATCTACCGTTACCCGCGCTACGGCGAGCTGTTCGACGCCTGGCAGGGGCAGAAGAACGCCGGGGCGCGCGCGCTGTTCGGGCCGCAGGATTTTCGCGATCTGCAGATGTGGTCGCAACTGGCCTGGTTCGACGAGGAGTTTCGGGAACACGACGAGGAAGTGCGAGACTGGGTGCGCCGCGGACGCAATTTCACGCCGGCCGACCAGGCGCGCATGGGAGCCAAGCAGCGCGAGATTGTGGCCCAGGTGACGCCGGAGTACCGCAAGCTGGCGGCGTCGGGACAGATTGAAATCTCCACCACGCCTTACTATCACCCGATTCTGCCGCTGGTATGCGATTCGGCGATCGCTGGCGTTTCGCATCCCGGCGTGCCCTTGCCACCGCGTTTCCGTTATCCGGGCGATGCGCGCAAGCAACTCGCCATGGCGCGCGAATTCACCGCGCAAACCTTCGGCACCGCACCGGCGGGACTCTGGCCGTCGGAGGGATCGGTTTCCGACGAAGCTTTCTCGATCGCCGCCGAGCTGGGCTACCGCTGGGCGGCCACGGACAGCGGCGTGCTCAACCGCACGCTGGGCCGCGGCGTGGGCGTGGATGGATTATACCGGCCCTACCGCTGGCAGCAGGGCGGGCGTTCGCTGGGCGTGATTTTCCGCGACCATTACTTGAGCGACCTGATCGGCTTCGTCTACTCGAAAATGGATGCCACCGCGGCGGCCGACGATTTTTTGAAGCGCATTTACGACAACTGCGCCGGCATTCTGGGCGCCGGCCGCGACGCTCTGGTCCCGATCATTCTCGATGGCGAAAATGCCTGGGAGTACTTCGATCACAACGGGCGCCCGTTTCTGCGCGAGCTTTACCGGCGGATCCAGGGCGACTTGCGCTTGACCGCGGTCACCGTCAGCGAAGCCTTCGAGCGCATGGCCCCGGAGCCGCTCGGCGGCATCTTCCCCGGTTCCTGGATCAACGCCAACTTCGACGTGTGGATTGGCGCCGAGGAGGACAATCAGGCGTGGACGCAATTGTTGCGCGCCCGCGAGACTTTCGATTCGACGCCCGCCGTGAGCGAAGAGAAGCGGCGGATGGCTTACGAAGAGCTGCTAATCGCCGAGGGCAGCGACTGGTGCTGGTGGTATGGACCGGAGCACGATTCCGCCAACCGCCCGGAGTTCGATCAGCTATACCGCAGCCATCTCGCCAACGTCTACCGCTTCCTCGGCCTGATGCCGCCCGAGGAGCTTTCGCGGCCCATCCTGCGCATGACGCTGCCCGCCGTGCTGGTGGCGCCCTCGGGACCGATCCGGCCGGTAATCGATGGCGATGTCACGTCCTATTTCGAGTGGCTGGGCGCCGGCGTTTACCAAGTCGATGAACGAAGCGGATCCATGCACGGCAAGAAGTTTCTGGTGAAGGAAGTATTGTACGGCTCCGACGGCAAAGACTTTTTCCTGCGCATCGACGTGAACCCGGGATACGAGGAGCACGTCGGCGGCATGGAAGCTCGCTTCACCGGCCAGACGCTGGACGGCGCGCACACGAGCCAGGTCACCATTGGCTTCACAGGCGGCACCGTACAGCCACTGGAGGTCAAGATGGCCGTTCCGGCGGACGGCGCTGTGGAATGCGCATTTGCCCGCGTGCTGGAAATGCGAATCGCGCTGGCGGCGCTGGGCATCGCCGAAGGCTGCGGATTGCGCTTTCAATCCTCACTGTGGGAAGGCGGTCTTCCCGTTGACGCCATTCCGCACCAGGGTTGGCTGGAAATGAAATCCACCGATCCGGCGCGATTCGAAGACTGAGGAACAACGCAAGAATCGCTTCGCGGTGTCGTGCGCGGCTGCTGCAACATGCCGGCGGTAGTTTCGTCCATCTCCGAAGGGTTGCAATACGGCGACAGGTTGCGACGAATCGGCGAACGCCTCGCGGTTTTCGCGCCGGTAGAGCTTCACTCGCCTACCGAATCTGGCCTGTCCAGGAGCCGTACGCCGGCAGCACGACGTTGTTCAAATCGGCCGACTGGCCGGCTTTCCCGAACGACCTGAGCAGGATCGACGCCCGTTTGCCGCGCAGCCCCTGGGGTTTCAGGTTGAAGCTCAGGGTATGCGGGGCTGAGATTGAGGGCTATCAGAACCGCCGTGCCGTGGTCTGTCCAGCGGAGATACGACAGCACGTTGTGGTCCGTCTCATTCACCAGAACGAAATCGCCGTCACTGAGCGCGCGGCTTGTTACAATCATCTCAACCAAGGGGTCAAAACATGTTGCAGGTAGTCGTGTCTCGCCGTTCAGCGACATTGGCGGTTCTCATACTGGCAATCGGCGGACGATTCACATTGCAGGCGGTCGCCGCGGAGCAGAGGCTTTCCGATCTGGCCTACGCCGGCCACCATGTGGATCAGGGTGCCGTCGTGATCGGCACTTCCGGCGCGGCGAAGATTCGAATCTCCTTTGTAACATCGACATTGGCGCGTGTCCAGATATCCCCCACGGGTGAGTTTCCCATCAATCCGTCGCCGGCTGTGATAAGCGGCGTGCCGCACCTCGACAGAATCTCGGTTTCGAGTCACAAGGGCTCGCTGGTCATCAGGACGTCGGGCCTCTCGCTCCATGTGAGCAAGGCTCACCTGCGCGTGGATGCCTTCGACGCCGACAACAAGACGCCCCTCACGCTGGAAAGCCCCGGCGATGGGACTAGTTGGGATACCACCAGCGGGAGTCTGCGTCAGAGCCGCATTCTGAATGACGCCGAGCACATTTATGGGCTGGGTGAGGACAACGCCAATCGGGGCACGCTCGACCGTCGTGGAACCGTGCGCGATATGTGGACCGGCCAGCAGATTCGCTCGGGCAACGTCACTGCCAATTACCCGGTTCCGTTTTACCTCTCCACGGGTACAAACGGCCGCGGCTATGGATGCTATGTCGACAACGTCTGGCACCTTAGATTCGATCTGGGCAAAGCGCAGAAAGACCGGCTCACCTGGACATCGCCCGGAGGCCCGCTCGATTACTACATCATCAACGGCCCATCGTTCAAATCGATAATTGACCAATACACGCAACTCACGGGCAGGCCGACGATGCTGCCGCTGTATGCTTTCGGGTTTTGGCAGAGCCGTTGTTTTTTCAAAAACTTTCCGGACATTCAGCGGACGGTGGATCGTCTCAAGGCTGGCGGGCTGCCGCTGGACGTGCTGGTGGTTGACTCGGACTGGGACAAGACTGACATGGATTTCCAGTGGAAACCCGAGTTCCTGGGCGAGCGGACGGCGGAGGATTGGATTCGCGGCCTGCATGCCAATGGAGCCAGGACGATGCTTTCGACCAAGGGCCCCATGATCGCAAAGGAAGCTGAGAACTATCCCGAGGCTTTGAGTAAAGGTCTCTTTGCCACCGATGGACACGGGAAGACGCTGACAACTGGGTATTACGGCGGTGACTTGATGGACTTCACGCATCCTGACATGGAGGCGTGGCTCACGACGCAACTCCAACCGCTGTCGAAGCAGGGCATCGACGCCTGGTGGCTCGACCTGATCGAGCCAGAAGGCGAACCGCCGCAAGCGGTCTATCACGCGGGTAAGAGCGCCGACGTACACAACACGTTCCCGCTGCTGAACTACCGGACCTATTTCGACTACGAGCGCGCCATCCATCCGGATAGCCGGCCCGTGATTCTGGGTCGCGCGGCATCGGCCGGAACGCAGCGTTACAGCGGCATTGTGTGGACCGGGGACATCAATTCGGATTGGCCGACGTTTCAGGCGCATATTCCCGAGGCGCAGAACACGGGCCTGTCGGGGCTGCCCTACTGGACCAACGACAGCGGCGGTTTCATCAGCGGCTTTCTGGACCACGACCGCTTCGGCGCCCATGCGGAACTCTACGAACGCTGGTTCGAATTCACCTGTTTCGCGCCCATCGCGCGGGCCCACAAGGCCGGTCCGTCGGAGCCTTACGAGTATGGCCCCGTGGTGGAGGCCACCGCCAAAAAGTATCTGCAATTGCGCTACCGGCTGTTGCCGTACATCTATAACAGTGCCCATGAAGCGGCCAGCACCGGCTTGCCAATGCTGCGGCCGCTGGTTCTGGAGTATCAGAACGATCCCGGTTCGGCGGTCGCCAAAACCGAGTACCTGTTCGGCCACGATCTGCTGGTTGCCCCAGTCGTATTGGCCCGGACGACCGCGCGGCCGGTTTATTTTCCACCGGGCCGTTGGATTAGCTACGACGAAGGTTTTGAAATGTCAGGCAGCGTCACCGTCAACGTGGCGGCGCCTCATGACCGCATCCCGTTGTTTGTGCGCGCCGGGTCGATTCTGCCCACTGCGCCGGATATGATGTTCTCGAGCGAAAAGCCGTGGGATCCCATCACGCTCGATATCTGGCCGGCGGGCGTCTCCACAGGATCGCTCTATCAGGACGACGGGAGCACAACCGCGTTCACCAAGGGTGAATCGACCACGACGACATTCCGATCGGTGGAGCAGGCTGGAAAGAGCCTGGCGTTTCGCATTGAGCCATCCAATTGGAAATTCGGTCCCAAACAATGGATCGCACGATTTCATCTAACCTCGGTTCCCACCGCCGTTAAACTGGATGGCAAGCCAGTTCCGGCCACGGCTGACTCGACCGCAAGCCCCGCTTGGTCCTTCGATGCCGCGGCTAACACACTGACCGTGAGACTGCCGGGCGAGCATGCCGCCCACGCGCTGGCCATCGCGCTGGACGGTTCCTCTCATCCGCGCCCAGCGGCCCCCAAGGTGGATGTGCAGGCAACGGTAAGCGCCGCGGCGCCAGTCGAGCGGAAGCAGATCGCGCAGTTCCTTCCGCCGCCGAAGTTGCCAATCCGCATCGAAGCGGCTAACTTCGACAAGGGTGGCGAAGGGCTCGGCTTCCACGTAGCCAAGCCGGCCTCGGAATCCGCTTACCGGCAGGAGGGCGTGCCGATCGTCAACTCCACCGACGCTGGCGGTGGGTATGCGATACCGGATCTCCAGCAGGATGACTGGCTGGCGTACACTCTGGACGCGAACGATGGTGGGTGGTTTACGGTTTCGGTGCGCGTGCTTCCCACGACCGATGCCGCTTTCGTCCTCTTGCGGGAACATGGGAAGGTACTCACCACGGTTGCGATTCGCGCTCCCGGCCAGAACGGCACGGAGTGGACCAGTGTGCCAGGTCAATCGCCGTTCTATCTGCCGCCTGGAGAGCAAATACTGATCGCGCGTGTTGCCCGGCCCGAGTTTCAGCTTGGCAATTTCACCTTCACCAAATTGAAGGGCGCCACCGTGACCGTGGAAGCTGAGGCCGGCACCACGACCGTAGCGGCAGTCAACAACGATCACGAGGGCTACAAGGGAGAGGGCTTTGTCGCCGGAATCGGCAGCAGAACTTCGTCGGTGAAGATCCCCGTCGAGGTGCCTGCCGACGGCAGGTACCTGGTCACCGTGCGCTATTCCAATGGTTCGGACGATGCAAAAGTCTCATTCACGCCCATAGGCAGCCAAGCGGTCGCCGTGTGGCTTCCTTCCACTGAAGATTGGGACCAATGGGCTGAAGCCGGGACAATCGTCGAACTCAAGGCCGGGCACACCGAGATTCAAGTTAGCGGCACCGGTGTGGGCACTGTTAATATCGACCAACTAAAACTAATTACTCCGCCGCAAACTGACAGCCCACGGTAATGGCCGTTGTTCGCAAGTGGTACGAACATCTGTCTCTGCGATCTGTTGGAACTTGGGAACCGGCGCAGCAAGGTGGTGCCGGCCAGCACTGAACCCCATCTCCGCGCGTCGTTACAATGTTTATCGATGCCTGAATTCGACGTGGTGGGTGTCGGCCTCAACGCCACCGACACGATGCTAATGGTGCCGCATTTCCCGGCCTATGCCGGCAAGGTGCCGTTCGACGAAGAAGTGATGAGTCCCGGCGGGCAGGTCGCCAGCGCCATGGTGGCGTGCGCGCGGCTGGGGCTGCGGGCGAAGTACATTGGCTCGGTGGGCGACGACGAACGCGGCCGGGTCCAGATGGAAAGCCTGCGCTCGACGGGCGTCAACTTGGACCATGTGCAGCTCCGCCAAGGCTGCCCCAACCAATCCGCTTACATCATCGTCGATCGCTCGACCGGCGAGCGCACCGTGTTGTGGCGGCGCGAGGATTGCCTGCGCATCGACCCCAGTGAAATCTCCGACGAGCAGATTACCAGCGCGCGCCTGTTGCATATCGATGGTCACGATGCTCCCGCCGTGGCACATGCCGCCGCCATCGCGCGCCGCCACGGCATCCCGGTCACGGTCGACGTGGACACCATCTACCGCGGCTTCGATCAGGTGCTCCCAAATGTCGATTATCTGGTAGCCAGCGCCGATTTCCCCGCCAATTGGACCGGCCTCCGCGACCCGTTCGAGGCGCTCGAAACCCTGCAAACCGAATACGGCATGAAGGTCGCGGCGATGACGCTCGGCGCGCACGGGGCGCTGGCGCGCATGGGTGGCCACTTCATTTACGCGCCGGCCTACGTGGTGAATTGCGTCGACACTACGGGTGCTGGAGACGTGTTTCACGGGGCGTTCTGCTATGCTGTTTTGCAAGGGATGACGATGCCTGCCTCTTTGGATTTCTCGAACGCCATGGCCGCCCTGAATTGCACCGCAATGGGAGCCCGCGGTGGGATTTACGGCCTCGATGAAATCCGCCGTCTGATGGCGCGCGGGGAGCGGCGGTCCGATCCCGATGTTGCCGCGCGCGCCCCTTTGGCCGACTAAATGTTCCCGCTACGCGACACAGAGCCGAGCTACTCCAAGCCCGTGGTCACGGTCCTGCTGATCGTGGTCAACATCCTGGTGTTCCTGTTCGAGTTCTCGCTCGACCCTTATACGCGCAACGCTTTCATTTCCGCCTACGGCATGGTGCCGGATCATTTCACCGTGTCGAGCGTTTTCACTTCCATGTTTCTGCACGCCGGCTGGCTGCACGTGCTTGGCAACATGTGGTTCCTCTGGATTTTCGGCGACAACATCGAAGATATTCTGGGCCACGGCAAGTTCCTGCTCTTCTATCTGATGTGCGGCGTGGTGGCGGCGCTGGCGCAGTTCTTATTCAACCCCTTCTCGCGCGTCCCTATGGTGGGCGCGTCCGGCGCTATCGCCGGTGTGATGGGCGCCTATATGGTGAAGTTCCCGCGCTCCCGCATCGTGACCTTCGTTTTCGTTTTCTTCTTCTTTACCACTGTCGACGTTCCGGCCTGGGCCATGCTGATCTATTGGTTCGTGCTGCAATTAGTCGGCGGTTTTGACAGCATCGCGGCTTCGCTGTATTCCCGTGGCGGCGGCACGGCGTTTCTAGCCCATGTGGGTGGGTTCATCGCGGGCATGGTTCTCATATTTCTGCTGGGCACGCGCCAGCGCTATTCCCGCCGCCGCGATTTATCCTGGTAAATGAAACCACTTACTCAGTCACCGTTTCGCAATAGTCGCTCCAACCGCTCCCTGACGGTCGCGGCCCTGAGTGTGCATCGGAGCCGCGACCGTCAGGGAGCGGTTGCCGGCAATTGGACTGGGTATCGCCCGATAGGCCATGACTGGAGGTGCTGCCATGCCCGATGAAACCGCCGCCCCGCGCGTTAGCCTGGACGTGCTGGCCATCGCGGCCCACCCCGACGACGTGGAACAAACCTGTGGTGGCACGCTCCTCCGCATGGCGGAAATGGGCCATCGCACCGGCGTGCTCGATCTCACCGCCGGCGACATGGGCTCGCGGGGCACGTCCGACGAGCGAATTGCCGAATCGCAGATGGCCGCGCGTCACCTCATGCTGGCCTGGCGTGGCAATCAGCACATGCCCGACGCGCGCCTGGAAAACACGATTACGGCGCGCATGACTCTTGCCATGCGAATCCGCGAGCTGAAGCCGCGCGTCGTGATTCTGCCGTATTGGGAAGCGCGCCACCCCGACCATTACCGCGCCAGCGAAATCGGCTTCGAAGCGTGTTTCCTCGCAGGACTGAAGAAGCTCGATGAGAATTCCGAGCCGCACCGTCCCCAGAAGATTCTCTATTCGAGTCTGTACGCCGACGTGAAGCCGTCCTTCATCGTCGATATCAGCGCCCAGTTCGAGCGCCGCATGGAATCGCTGTTGACTTACCGGTCGCAGTATGGCGCGGCGGACGCCGGTGGCCTGTTCCCCGTTGAACCGGAGATCCGCGAACGCCTCGGTGCCATCGCCCGCTTCTACGGCAACCTGATTGGCGTGCGATATGGCGAGCCCTTCGTAGTCAAGGAAGCGATGCGGATCGACGACATCGTAGCCATGCCGGTAAGGTCGATCTAACAAGAGAAGACCACCGCCACGGATGAACACAGATACACACGGATAAGACCACTGAAGAACTTTATCGCGCTGTCTCTCTTCCGGCGTTCCTCGCATTGAAGCGGAGGATCGGGGATCGTGCGCCCGCCGCAACACCCAGAAACAAATGGGGCGCACACCCGCGACTCACTTCCGCGGAACGTACGCCCCACTCTTTCGTTCGGGCCGGGTATGCCCAGCCGAGCTGCTTGCGGCGCGCCGCTTACACTGCGACGGGCTGCGCGGCGTATTGTTTCGCCATCGTTTCCAGGCTCAGCGGCTTGTAATCGTTGGCGTGACCGGCCTGGCCGAACTGGGTCATGCGCAGCGCCACCACTTTCTTCATGGCCTCGCGCGCCGGCTTCAGGTAGCTGCGCGGATCGAATTCCTCGGGCTTTTCGAAGAACACTTTGCGGATCGCGCCGGTAATAGCCAGCCGGCTGTCGGTGTCCACGTTGATCTTGCGCACGCCGTTCTTGATGCCGAGTTGGATCTCTTCCACCGGCACGCCCCAGGTCGGTTTCAGCTTGCCGCCGTATTGATTGATAATGTCCTGCAGGTCCTTCGGCACGCTGGAAGAGCCGTGCATGACGAGGTGAGTGCCGGGCAACCGCTTGTGAATATCGATCAGCCGTGCCATTTTCAGCGTTTCGCCAGTCGGCTTGCTGCTGAACTTGTATGCGCCGTGACTGGTGCCGATGGCGATGGCCAGCGCGTCCAAACCGGTGGCCTTGACGAATTCCACAGCCTGCGCTGGATCGGTCAAGTGGCTCAGACCATCCAGGCCCGCGCCGTGTCCATCTTCGATGCCGCCCAGGCAGCCGATCTCACCTTCCACCGTGACGCCCTTGGCGTGCGCCGCTTCCACCACCTTGCGCGTGGCTTCCACGTTGTACTCGAAACTCGAGGGCGTCTTGCCATCCGCCATCAACGAGCCGTCCATCATGACGCTGGTGAAACCCATTTCGATGGCGCTAAAGCAGGTCTCCGGGCTGTTGCCGTGGTCCAGATGCAGCACGGTCGGAATCTCCGGATACAACTCCGTGGCTGCCAGCATCAAATGATATAGGAACCGGTCCTGCGAATAGGAACGGGCGCCCCTGCTGGCCTGGATGATGACCGGCGACTTGGTCTCGCGGGCCGCCTCCATGATCGCCTGAATCTGCTCCATGTTGTTGACGTTGAATGCGCCAACTCCGTACCCACCCTTGGCGGCCTCATCGAGGACCTGCCGCAACGACACTAATGGCATATTGGTTCTCCTAATCGGGAATTATTGCTTCCCGGAAACGCTCGAAAAAACCGGCGGCCGGTGCCTCTGGACGCTGCGCAGAGCCAGAGTGGACGAGTCCCGATTTCCGACACCTTCCAGGATTCTTATACCTCACCCTAGCATGATTGTGCAAAACGGAGCAACGAACTCGTGCCTCTTCCGATGGTTCGGAATCGCACTACTACTTCTTCTTCTGATAGTCCGGATACGGCGGCCGTTTGAACTGCGCCGGCGGATTCGCGGTGAGTTCCTGCATCACCACTTCGATGGCCTTTTCGAGCTGCGGATCGTGGCCCTGCCGCACCGCCGCCGGATCGAGCTGCACTTCGATGTCCGGCGCTACGCCGCGGTTCTCCACGTCGAAGGTTCCATTCGGATTCCAGACCGCAAAATTCGGCGCGAACACTACGCCGCCGTCCATCAGCTCGGGATAGCCGCTCAGCCCCACCAGGCCACCCCAGGTGCGCTCGCCGATCAGCTTTCCCACGCCGGCGCGATGGAAGTACCACGGCATGGCATCCCCGCCGGAGCCGGCGAATTCATTGATGATCATCACCTTTGGTCCGAAGATAGCGCCCTGCGGCTGGACAAAATCCGCTCCGTCGCGCGTACTCACCAGGCTCATCGGTTTGCGCTCGAGATATTCGATGATGTCGGTCGCCAACGCTCCACCGTGATTGAACCGCTCGTCGACGATCACTGCCTCTTTGTCCACCTGGGCGAAGAAGTAGCGCATGAAGTTGGTGTAACCGCCGAGAGCCGTGTCGGGCATGTAGACGTACGCCACACGACGATTGGTGGCCTCGTCGACTTTGCGCCGGTTCGCTTCTATCCACTCCAAGTGCCGCAGCGGCCATTCGTTATCCACCGGCACCACTTTCACCTCGCGCGCACCGGCGCCCGCCGGGTCAGTGCCCACCTTCAACAGCACTGTCTTGCCCGCGGTGGCTTCAAAGAAGCTGTAAATATTGTCCACGCCATGCAGTTCCCTCCCGTCCACCGCCAGCAGGTACTCGCCGGCCTTCACGTTGACGCCGGGTTGCGTGAGCGGCGCCTTGGTATCGGGATTCCAGTTCTCGCCGTTGTACACGTGGGCGAACCGGTAGCGCCCGTTTTCGATCTTGTAATCGGCGCCCAACAGCCCCGTGGAAACGCGTTTCACCTCCGGCCGGTCGCCGCCGCCCAGGAACATGTGGCCCACCGTGATGTTGCCGAGCATTTCGGTGAACAGGTAGTTGAGATCGTCGCGCGAGGCCAGACCGCTCAGGTAGGCGCCGTACCGCTCTTCGGCCGCGCCCAGGTCCAGACCGTGGTAATGCGGATCGTAAAAGAAATCGCGTTCGATCCGCCATGCCTCGTGGAACATCTGCTTCCATTCCGCGGCCGGGTCCACCTTCACTTCCAGGTCCGCGGTTTTCAGCGTCTTCTCGTTGCCCGGCTTGGCCGGCGGCGCGTCGGGCGCATCCGCGGGAGGAGCCGGCACGTCGGCAATCGTCCACTTGTCACCCTGAAGGTAGAGCATCTTCTCGCCGCTGAAGGATATCGCAGCGTTGCGCACGCCGCTCAGCACGGTGTCCGTCTTGCGCTTGTTCAGATCAAAACGATGGATGGTGACGGCGAATGGCCCCGGCGTTCCCGGCGCAGGACCTTCGGCTGCATACACAACTCCTGCCTTGCCTGTGGCGAGTCCCACGTATCGCCGAGCCGGCATCGGAAGAGGCAGAACGCGCTGGCCGATCGTCTCCAGGTCCACCTTCACATCTACCTTGTCGGCGCTCTTGTCCTTATCTTTATCTTTATCGTCTTTCTTCGCGTCTTCCTTCTTCGACTCATCCCTTTTGGAATCGTCTTTCTTCGCGTCGTCTTTCTTGGCGTCCTTCGCGTCGTCCTTCTTCGATTCGTCTTTCTTGGCGTCCGGCTTTTTCTCTTCGTCGCTCTCCGGCGCCAGTGGCGACGCTTCGGTCTTAGAGAGAACCACGACATACACGCTGGACGTCACCGGCCGCGAAAAGCTCTCGATATCCGGCTGCATCGCCGGGCCGGAATTGGTGCTGGCGGTGAAATAGAGATACTTGCCATTCTTGTCGAAGACGGGACTTTCGGCGTCGCTCATCCCGTCGGTCACCTGGGTAGCTTTGCCGTCCGCGAGCGAATAAACATAGACCGCCTGCATGTGGCTCTTCAGTGTTTTCGAGTACGCCAGCCACTGGCTGTCCGGCGACCACGCTGGCGACAGTCCATTGCCGTTGGCGTAGTAATCCGTCTCCACCAGAACCGGCTTCTTCTGCTCCAGATCGATATAGAAGAGATGGCTGTGATTGTCCAAGTACGCGATCTTCTTGCCATCCGGCGACCAGTCGGGCGAGGAATAGAACGCCTTGTCGCCTAGCGGAATCTTCTTCACTTCTCCGCTGCCATCCTGGTTGCGGATGTGTAGCTCGTAATCGCCCGATTCGTCCGACAGGTATGCGATGCTCTGTCCATCGGGCGACCATTTCGGCTCGCGCTCCATCACAGCCGGGCTCTGCGTCAGGTTGCGCGGATCGCCTTTTTCGGCCGGCACCGTGATGATTTCGCCGCGCGCTTCGAACACCGCCCGCGCCCCGTTCGGCGATATATCGGGATTGGTGAGCCGCTTACCGACGTTGACATAGTGCACCCGCAGTTCCGGCAGATCGCCAGCCAACGTGACCGCGACCTCCTTCGTCTTGCCGCTCTTCAAGTCGTACAAATGCAGCGAGCCGAACTGTTCGTAGACAATCGCGCCCGGCCCGGCCGAAGCCGATTTGAAATCCAGCCCGTGGTTCTCGATGGCGCGCGTGATCTTCTTCGACTTGGTGTCATAGTAAAACAACGTCACCGGCCCTTCGCGGTCGGAGAGGAAATAGATCCGCTCGCCCACCCACATCGGGTTGAAGTCGTTCGAGTTTTCGCGCGGAATCGGAACCACGCTCGAATCCGCCAGGTCGGCGATCCAGATCTTGCGCGTCTGCCCACCGCGGTATCGCTTCCAGGCGTCCTGCCATTGGAACAGCGGCACGTAGGCCAGGTGCGAACCGTCGGGCGAGTAGGAACCCTCTTCGGCGATTGGCAACGGCAATTCCTCCGGCAAGCCGCCACCTTCCACGGGTAACGTGTACAAGCGATCACCGTCGTTGGGCACCGCGCGGTGCGAAGCGAATAGCACGCGTTTGCTGTCCGGCGTCCAACCCACTTCGCTATCGCGCCCCGGATGGAAAGTCAGGCGCCGCGGCACACCACCCACCGCGGGTATGGTGAAGACATCCACGTTGCCGTCATACTCTCCGGTGAAAGCGATGGTCGCCCCGTCGGGAGAGAAGGCCGCATCCGTCTCGACGCCTGGGGCCGAGGTGAGCCGCCGGGCCTGGCCGCCATCGCGCGGCACGCTCCACAAATCGCCCGCGTAGGTGAATACGATCTGGGTCCCGCTCAGCGCCGGTTTGCGCAGCAGCAAAGGTCCCGTTTGGGCGCTGGCGAACGAGGCCGCCAGCAGAAGCACACTAATGAGTGGACGCATAAGATTCAGTATCTCTGAAAAAGACGCAAGCGGCGGGCGCGCGGTTCAGAGATTCTTTCGATATGCGTCACCAAACGGCACTGGGTCAGTCTCTGCGATCCGCGTGATACGCCCAAGTGGCCCGGCAATTTGAGAGGATTGGCAGTGGAGACCAGAATGGATTCAGCGTCGATCTTCGACCTAAGCCCCTCCGAGAAGCTCCAGCTTGTCGAAGATCTGTGGGACGACCTTGCGGCTGCGCCCGAGGCCGTGCCGGTCCACGATTGGCAGAAGCAGGAACTGGCACGCAGGAAGGCGAATCTACTGAAGAACCCGGCTTCTGGGCTGCGTTGGGGCCGGTGACCGGCGAGCACCGTCGCCGTGCACGCGACTGTACCGTCGGAGCCCATGATCGGCACGGGCATAAGGAAGGGATGGGCGTTGTCGACCCAGTGGCAAGCAAGCCATTCTGCGATAACACCACATAACATTCCGGAGCGCGGAGAAGAGAATGACACGCGCTTCCAACAGCGCGGGGCTGAGCGAAAATTCACATTTAGGCGCGTGAAACAGCGTGCTATGGTGGTGGCTCAGATGCGCCCATGATGTTCCTCTGCGAATTCCTACTGTCTCCGGTGGTTGAAAATTCCATTTGGGGGGCGGTGCGCCGGACTGCGACGAGAGTTGTTCTTTCCAGTATTCTGCTGATCACATCGGCGGCGTGGATGGACGCAGAACAACCAATGTCGTTCGAAGATGCCGATCTTCGTGGCTCAACCATTTTTGAGCAATCGGCTGCGACTGGAATGGTACTGGTTGTCGTTCGTAATCGCGAAGTGATGATCAAGAGCTATGGGGAAACATTCCCTGGGAGCGGAGATAGACCGAATTCGAACTCTCTGATTCGACTCTGCTCCATATCGAAAGTCTTTGCCGCCGATTTACTGATGGAGCTGACGAACGAGGGCAAGGTTGCGCTCACCGATCCTTTGCAGCGGTTTGCACCGCCGAAAACAATTGTGCCCAACGGCGCCGGTGGAACACCGATCACGCTGCGCCACCTGGCCACGCACACCGGCGGACTGCCGCGCGAAGTCGGTGCCTATCCCGGGGAGACGCCGCACTTCACTTTTCCGGATCAGGCTTTTCGCTGGACATGGCTCCCGAAACGGAGACTGATCAGCCGGCCGGGCACGGCTGCCGTGTATTCCAACGTCGGCTTTGACCTGCTGGGAGACGCACTGGCGTCCGCTGCGAACAAGACTTATGCCCAGCTTTTAGAGGAGCGCATTGTGCGGCCGCTGGGCCTGCACGATACCACGCTGACACCCAGCCGGGAGCAATGTGCCCGGCTGCTGTTTGGAACCCGCGATGAAGGGCCATGCACCGACACCGAAGCATCGGCTGCCAGCGGAGGAGTGTATTCCACTTCTGCGGACATGGTTCGAATGCTTCAATACTGGCTGCATATTCCAGGCACTTCCGCTCAGGTCGCGCCGGCGATTACGGTGTATCTGAAGCCGGCACAATTGCGGTCGGTGCAAGGCCTGAGCCATGCAGGAGACCCGACCGGCATTGGGCTCGGATGGATTCAACTGGGAGACCCGAACGGCCCGTCCACGCTGATGGAGAAGACCGGGGGAGGAGCCGGATTTCTGACCTACGTCGCACTGAGCCTCAAGTGCCAAACGGGCATCTTTCTGGCGGTCACTGATGGCAAGCGGCGTTCGCACTTCAACCTTTTCCACGGCGCCAACGATCTTCTGACCGCACTGGCAGGCGTGCCTCCGCTTCCGCCAAGCGTACACCAGGCTCATGCAGCCAGGAAGAGACACTCTCGTGTTCCTCGACCTGCTTCAGCGCCGGCGCAATAGGGGTTTGACGCTCTCAGCATCGATTCCGGCCGCCGCACAGGCTTGACGATTGGAAAACCGAAAGGGGGCGCGGCCTCGGGCGTCCGCTCGCTCGCGCGTCCTCCTGCACTACGGTCCGCACGCCAGGGTAATCAGGTAAGCTTCGTATCTGCCGGTGGCCAGGTTGCGGACGATCGCCAGCGCGGAATCCGGACTGGCGGTCCACAGTGCTGTCACCGGACCGGGGAACAGAATCGGCGCCGTCAGGGGACTGGCCGTGCGATCCACCACCGCCCAGGATTGAATGGCATCGGGCTCGCTCGGGTCGTCGGCGCGCGTGGCTAGCACCTGGGTGGCTGCGCCGCATCGCCCGTCGATGCCGGCCAGATCGCTGCCCCACGATGGCATGGGCGCCAGCGCATTGAAGTTGACGTCGAACAATTCCGAGTGGCCGTCCGACAGCGCCAGCAGCCAGTACTTGGAGGTGCGATCCTCGACTGCGGCGGCAGAGAAGAAAGGCGGTGCAGAGCGTGCGGCGCCGGTTTGCGTCACCACGCGTCCATCGAAAAAATTGCGCCCAGGCGCGAAATTGGCGGCCAGCGCCGCTCGGCTGCCGGAAGCGAGCATCCACGGCTGATCGCCCGGCCGGCAGTCCAGACTCAGCTCTGGCTCTATCGTGCCCTGGCATGCCAAGCCGGGGAGAAACGCCTCGAAGCTCGGTGCGCTCGCGTGCAGGTGTCCGCGCAGGTCGCGCGGCCACGGGCCTGGCGGCTTAAACCGCACGGTCTGGCGCGGCTCCCAGCGATCAGCGCGGCGCGCCAGCAGAGTAATTCGGGAGGGCGCCAGCACCAGCATCGCGTCGCCCGCGATCGCCAGATCGAGGATCTGCTCCTCCTGCTCCCAGAGCAGCTTCTTCTCGAGACCCACACCGGCGACTGCCGGTTGTCCCGCGCTGGCGCGCTTCCAGGCGGCGATCCACACCGTGCGTTCGTCGCCCTTGCGCGCTTCTTCCACCAGCAGGTAATCGGTGGCGCTTTCGCTCAACGTGAGCGACACATCCATCGCCGCCGCGCCTTGCCCCACGCGCCCGCCCGCTTGCCGCAGCAGATTCTCAAACGCCACGCGCAGCCGCGCCGTCTCGGCCGAATCGAGCGACGACGAATTGCGGCAGGCCACCGAAACCGGCGTGCCCGCGCCCGCCAGCAGCGCCGTCTTGGCCGCCAGCTCGCGCACCGCGCCATCCAGGCTCTCGGCCGCATCGGCCAGCGGCGCCGCCCACAGCAGAAGCGCAGCCCACGCCGCATGCCTCGCATTCACGGCTGCGATCATAGCACATCGCGATTGCGGCTTCCGTCAAGCGCGCGGATGATGCCCCGCAGGCATCCCCGAGCCACGAAGAAGGACAGAGGCAGCGTGATCGCCGCCATCACGATACATCCGAAAAGGTTTTCCATGGTTGCGCTCCTCGTTTGTTCCCAAGCTGCTCTACAGCACACCGCCGGCCGCAGGCGCAGCGGCGAAGACCTGCGCGGTTTCTGGCGTGGCCTCGTCGTACAGCTCCACCACATCGCCCACCGAAACCATCTCGAACAATTGCTCCACGTCGTGGTTGCGCATGCGTATGCAGCCATGGGATGCATTGTGGCCAATCGAGCTGGGGCTGTTGGTGCCGTGGATGCCGTATCCCTTCACGCTCAGGCCGAGCCACCGCGTGCCCAGAGGGTTGGACTTGCCGGGAGGAACGATGCGGCCCTTCGTGTAATAGGTGGGATCGGGGATGCGCACGATAATCTTGAAAGCGCCCGCAGGGCTGGGGCTCTTCGGTGCGCCCACTGCGGTCGGGAATACGCGCAGCACGCGCCCCGCTTCCATCACCGCGAGCTTGCGGTCTGGAATGCTAACGATGATGCGCCGCGCCGGCTGCTGCTTCTCCTGGGCGAGCGCTTCCGCCGCAACCATCAGCATCACGCCTGTCAGCGTCGCCAGCTTCCTGATCTGCTCTTCCGTCTGGAACATCTTCCGATCCTCCGTACGCGCGGTCAAAATGCAGCCGAATGGCCGAATGTTAAGTTATTGAAAGGATAGACTCTTGATCACGTTTCGCACGTGTCAGCCAAGACACGTGTGGGGAAACCGGTACGGCGCGGGTCTCGCCTCGCTTGGCCGAAAACCACCGCGGCGGCGCAGGGCGGCCAGTGGGATGGCCGGTCAGTCAATTTGTTATCAATGAGTTGCGTGTGGCACGAGGCTTGTATCCCTCCCAAACGTGATCCGCCCCAAGATGGCGGCGGAACAAAGGGCTTAGAAGGAGGAGTTATGAAAACGAGATTGCTTGCTTTGCTGCTTTTGGCGGGTGCCAGCGCGTTTGCCGCACCGCGAGTTATTGTTGGCGTGGGGTTCGGCTACCACGCCGGGTATCCCTACCGCGCCTACGTTCCCGCTCCCGTAGTTGCCTACGCCGCGCCCGTCCCTGTTGCGCCGGCTTACTACGCGCCGGCGATGCCGGGCCCCGGGTACGTGTGGATCGCCGGTTGGGGAGGCCACGCCGGTTACTGGTCTCGACCGCCGTATCTGGGTGCGTCCTGGGTGGGCCCGCGCTATTTCGGTGGCCGCTATTACGCCGGTCACTGGCGCCGTTAGTGTTGCCACACCGCGAGCACTTCCGGCCCGCATGTGTACGCGAATGGCCTGTCTGGGGATGATCTTGCCTCGTGGAAATGGCGAGATCGTTCCCCGACAGGCCATTAGGCTTCGTCTCGTCGTAACTGTTCCACGTGCTTAGGGCTTCTGGGAGCGAAGCGCGCTTCCTGGTCAACGCGCCATCCAACCGCCATCCACGACCAGCACATGGCCGTGCACGTAGTCCGACGCCGAAGAAGCCAGGAACACGGCCGCTCCGCAGACGTCCTCCGGCTCGCCCCAGCGCCCGGCCGGGATGCGTTCCAGGATCGCATTGCGGCGCTCCTCGTTCTGGAACAGCGGACGCGTGTTCTCGGTGCGCATGTAACCCGGTGCAATCGCGTTCACGTTCACGCCGCGTCCGGCCCACTCATTGGCGAACGCCTTGGTGATCTGCGCTACGCCGCCCTTGGCCGCCGCATACGACGGCACATTGATGCCGCCCTGGAAAGAGAGCAGCGAAGCGATGTTGACGATCTTCCCCCGCCCGCGGGGCAGCATGTGCGCGCCGGCCGCGCGGCACAGGCGGAACACGGCGGTCAGGTTGACTTCGATCACCGCGTCCCAGTCGCCGTCGGGGTGTTCGACCGCCGGCGCGCGCCGGATGATGCCTGCGTTGTTCACCAGGATGTCCACCGCGCCCATCGCCGCCACCGCCTCTTCGATCACCTGGTCGGCCTGCTCGCGAGAGCTGAGGTCCGCTGCCAGGCAGTGTGTGCGCACGCCGGTCTCCTCGGCGATGCGCCGCGCGGTTTCCTTGGGGGCAGCAATATCGTGCAGAACAACGTCCGCGCCAGCGCGGGCAAAGCCGAGGGCCATCGCCGCACCCATACCGCGATTGGAACCCGTCACCAGGGCAACTTTACCTTTCAGTTGAAACATCCCGCTATCTCCCCGCCTGCCCTTTTTCCAAACCGGAGCCGCCGCCAGCGAATTCGGGCTGCACGTTCACCAAGCCGAATTGCCGGTCCTCGTCTTCGCGATTGGCCGCCATCATCCACAGAAAGTTGATTTGCGATCCCGGCGCCGCCACGTTCGGATGATAGCCTTTTGGCATGATGACCACGTCTCCGTCGCGGACGAACGTGGCCAACTCCGGCTGGCTCGTGTCGGTATAGACGAACTGCACGCCGAAGGACGGCGCTGGCATATCGATGTAGAGGTAGGCTTCCTCCAGCATCGCCGTGTGTTCGTGCGGCGGCCAAGAAGTCCAGTTGCCCGGCTTGCTGAAGGTCACGCCGGCCACGATGCGTCCGGCCTCGACGTTCTTTCCCAGCAGGATGTTGAGATTGCGCTCAGAGTTGGGGCCGCCGGCCGCGAAATGGAGCCCGGGGTCCTTCTGCACCTCGGCAAAGGAAACGAACTGCAACGGGTGCGCCCGCTCGACGGGAGCCGATAGCTCGGCGAAATCGCAGCCGTCCGCGCCCGCAGTCACGCGGAACCGGCTCGCGCGCGGAATGTATAGCGCGTCATAGCGGGTCATCGTGAATTCCGCGGCTCCCACGTGCACCGTGGCGCCGCCGCGCAGGCAGATCAGCCCGGTCTCGCGCTCTCCGGTTTCGACCTCCAGCGGCGCATCGCCATGATCGAGCACGATACGCCCGTAGTAAAGATGCCGCGATGCCGTCGTCTGGGGCGTGACCGACAGATGCCGCCCCTTCCGCGCTCCGGTGTTCCTGACGACGCATGTTTCGATTCGAATCGCTGCTTGCTCCGTCGCTACCATGTCTTCTCCTGGCTGTCGGCTTTTGTGGCCACTTCCTTCGAATTCTCGCACCTCGCCACGGGCGAATCAATTTGAATTTGCTAAAGGACTCCGCGAGCCAGACAATAGGACCTTTGATGACTCGATGTGTTGTTTCGTGCTAGGTTTGATGGTTCGCCGGGTATGAGTCGTCCGCGCAGCAGATTTTGCACACCGGCGGTCCGGGTATGCTACGCCGCCTGCCGTAGCCCCAAGAGCGGACTGGAGAGGACAGAAGAATGCGCACAGTGATTCATCGTTTGCTTGCCGGGATCGTCATCGTTGGGCTCGCTGGCGTCGCTACAGCACAGAAGAAAGAGTTCGCCAACTGGCCGCCCGGTACGTCGCCCGTGGAAGTCGGCAAGAAGATCGTTCAGAACATGCTCGTGCCCCCGCGCTGGATTCCGACGAAGCCCTCGGTCCACTACGCCGAAGATTCCACCTGGTACGCCGCGCTCGAGTTTGCCAAGCTGACCAACGATCAGGCGATGACCGATGCGCTGGTCAAGCGTTACGACCCCTGGCGGACCGAAGAGGGACAGCAGAAGATCGTCTCCTGGCAGCGCCACGTCGACCACGCCGTTTTCGGCATTGTGCCGCTAGAGCTGTACATCCGGACCAAGGATCCGCAGTACCTAGCGCTCGGCAAGAAACTGGCCGACCAGCAATGGGAGAACCCCACGCCGGAAGGACTTTCGGGCGAGACCCGATTCTGGATCGACGACATGTACATGATCACGATGCTCCAGCTCCAGGCCTACCGCGCCACCGGCGATAAGGTCTACCTGGACCGAGCCGCGCTTGAAATGGTTGCCTACCTGGACAAGCTGCAGAAGCCCAACGGCCTGTTCTATCACGGGCCGGACTTCCACTTCTACTGGGGCCGCGGCAACGGATGGGTGGCAGCCGGAATGACCGAACTACTCGGCGAGTTGCCGGCCAATCATCCCAAGCGCGCCCGCATTCTGGAAGGCTACCACCTGATGATGGCCTCCCTGTTGAAGTATCAGGACGCCGACGGCGTGTGGCATCAACTCATCGACCACCCCGAGAGCTACCAGGAGAGTTCCTGTACCGCGATGTTCACCTACGCCATGATCACCGGCGTGAAGAAGGGCTGGCTCAAGGACAAGGCCTATGCCCAAGCCGCGCGCAAAGGCTGGATCGGCGTCAATAAGTTCATCGACCAGGACGGCAATGTAGACAAGGTCTGCGTCGGCACGGGCCAGACTAACGACGTGAATTTTTACCTGAACCGCCCGACCCAAAAGGGCAATCCGCACGGCCAGGCGCCCGTCCTATGGTGCGTCGACGCCCTGCTGCGTAAGTAGCTTTCGCATCTCCGACTCCGCGCCGAGGTCGGATGCGTCCGTTTTCGGGGCCCAAGTCGCGCTGTGCCCGCCAACTCCCCGGACCAGTTGAACCGGCACTACACGCGTCGCCCGACATCGTGTTAACTTTGACCGCATGAAATCGATTGCGATGTTACTCTCACTCGCCGGCGCCTCAGCGATGGCGGCCGACGCTCCCACCTTCAGTCTCTGGACCAAGGAGAATGTCAAGCAGGTGGCTCAGGAGCTTGGCGGTAAACTGAATCCCCAGGGGCTCGCCAGCCAGAAACTGGCCGGCATGGGTAACTACAACTTCGCGCTAGCGCTACGGCGGCAATCCGGAACGGCGGAAGTTCACCAGAAGATGGCGGACATCTTCGTCATCGAAAGCGGCGAAGCCGACCTGGTCACGGGCGGCACGGTGGTGAACCCCACGAATTCCTCTCCCACTGAAATCCGCGGCACCGGTATCCAGGACGGCGTCGAGCATCACGTAGTCGCGGGCGACGTGCTGACCATCCCCGCCGGGATGCCCCACCAAATGAAGGTCACCCCCGGCAAAGAGGTGCTCTATATGGCGATCAAAGTGGCCCAGTAGTTCGCAGCCACGTTAAAACGGCAGCAAGTCGGTTAAACTGGACGTTAAATACGGCCGCGTAATCCGTTTCGACTGCGACGGGCCGTGTGAACTTTGCGCTCGAGCCAACTGAAGATGACGCGTGGTAAAATTCTTCAGTCATGGCATCCACATCCTCTCCGGGGGTGGGTTTGGGCGGCCCCAGCGACGATCAATGCCGAGCTGAAGCCTTGGCCGTGCTGTCGTCGGAGGCATTCCGCCGTTCGCCGAAGCTTTCGCGCCTGCTCCAGTATTTGTGCGACAAGCGACTCGATGGGAAGGCCAGTGAGATCACTGAATACGGCATCGCTCTCGATGTGCTGGGAAGGGATGCCCAGTTCGACCCTCAGCACGATGCAGTGGTTCGCGTAGACACGCATCATCTTCGAAAGAGGCTTAAGGAATACTACGAAGGGGCTGGAGCCGATCACCAGATTCGGATTGTGATTGCCAATTGGCAGTATGCCCCGCAGTTCACCGAACGAACTGGCGATCCTATGCTGGAGGAGCCTGCGGCGCCTGACGTACCGGAGCCAAGTCCAGGCTTAGGGAATTGGGGCCTCGGCAGGTGGAAGTGGTTTGCTGCATTGGTTCTCGCCGCACTGGTCATCATTTGGGCCGCCCCGCACTACCGGCAGACGACCGCATGGCTGGCAGGGAATCGCACGGCACCAAGCCTAGATCGTTCACCCGGCCTAGCGCTGGGGGAATTCGAGGAGATTCGGATTGCGGCGGGAGATAGAACGGCGACCTACATCGATACCGCGGGCAGGGCTTGGCTAGCCGACCGGTATTTCACCGGTGGCACGACTTTCCACCGGCCTGACAAAGAGGTCCAGCGCACGCCCGATCCGGATTTGTTTCAAAACGGCCGGGAGGGACAGTTTTCCTACGCCATTCCGCTCAATCCCGGCATATATGAGCTCCACCTATACTTCGCCGAGACCCTCGTGACTGCGGACACGCCGCGAAACGTCGAGATTGCGATCAACGGGAAGCCGGCCACAAGCGTCGACGTCGCCTCAGACGCCGGTGGGCTCAATACGGCCACGGCAAAGGTTTTCAAGGATATCTCACCTGCCGGGGACGGCTTCCTGCACCTGACGACCCAACCTACCGGGCCCAGGACTTTCCTCAACGCGATCGAGATTCTGCTGGGAATCCCGGGTAAGATCCACCCGATTCGCATCACTGCGAGCGATCGCATATTTCGCGATCATCTCGGGCAGCTCTGGCTGCCGGATCAGTGGTCCGCCAGCGGGCGGATCAGCGGCCGCGTGGTATCGATCCAAGGAACTCCGGACGCCGGGCTGTACCAGTGGAGAAGAATTGGACATTTCAGCTATTCGATTCCGGTAGCGGAAGGTGGAGTCTACACCGTGATCCTACACTTCGCCGAAAACTGGTTTATACCGCCCAATTTTCCGACTGGTGTGGGGCGCCGCGTCTTCGATGTTTATTGCAACGGGACCACACTCCTCAAGCGTTTCGACATTCTCAAGGAGGCCGGCGGCGTCGGGAACCGTGCGGTCGTTCGAGTCTTCCGCCATATACCGGCGTCACCGCTGGGAAAGATCGATCTCGAGTTTGCACCAATCGCGAACTATTCCCTCATCAATGCTATAGAGGTTATCGAGGAGTAGGTTCGACTCGCGCCCTTCCAGAGCCCCGCGGTTAAATTAACGTGCTGAAACTTCCGGCTGCTCCCGACCGAGCATAGAATTCGCTAGAGGGCTTGGCGGCAGATTCAGCGAGCACCTCGGCTCTTTCAAACGGGCAATAGTCGCTGTCGCCAAGCGTCCGCTTATAGCTTCAAGGGAAAGGAGGCAAACTGCGGGAGTGCGTTTTGCGACGCTAGGGGCGGTTCACGACAGCCGACTTCTTTCTGGTAGCAGCAATCGCGCCTCCTTGGCACCCAGCCGAACGGAGCGTCGACTTCCGTACAGGATGGCGAAATAGGCAACGTAGTTTGCAGAACGTCGGTTGCAGCATAAAGGTCGCGGAATCGGGTTCGAGCCACTTTTGGTCGCCCGCGCGGATTTGGGCCGAGGGGTCTTGCCCGTTCCGTGGGTGGTGCCGCGAATCAGAAGAATAGAAAGAGGTTAGTCATGTCCCGTGTGCAACGATTTCTTGCCGTGATACTGGTCGTCTTGGCCAGCGCCGGAGTGGCCTATTCACAGGCTGTGAATGCCACGCTGCTGGGCACCGTCACCGACTCTACCGGTGCGGTTGTTCCCAACGCGAAGGTCACCATCACCGAAGTCACAACTAATATAGTCAGTACCAGGCAATCCAATGAAAGCGGATATTATTCTTTTCCGGACCTGCCTCCGGGCAGCTATTCGGTTGCGGTCGAGGCGCCCGGTTTTAAGAAGGAATTGCGCCGGGACATTACCGTGTTGGTAGACACGAATACCCGCGTCGATATTCAGCTTCAGCCCGGCGCTCTGACGGAGACCATCGAGGTTTCCGGCGCACCGCCCATGTTGCAAGCCGATTCCGCCGAGGTCGGCGAGAAAATCCAGACGATTCTCATCGAGAACGCGCCCCTGGGCGTCAACCGAAATTTTCAGAGTCTGCTGAACTTGGTGCCGGGAGTTGCGCCCGCGCAGTTCCAGCACTCGCAGTTCTTCAACGCGGAGAGCTCGCTGCAGACCGAAGTCAACGGCCAGATGCGCGAGGGCAACAACTTCATGATCGAAGGCACCGACGATAACGAGCGCACCGGCCTGTTGCAGATCTACATTCCCCCGATCGAGGCGATCCAGACGGTGGACGCCTCGGTGGCCAACCACGATCCCGAATTGGGCCGTGCATCCGGCGCGGTGATGAACGTGATCATCAAGTCGGGCACCAACGACTTCCACGGCGCCGCTTACGAATTCCTGCAGAACAGCGACTTCAACGCGCGCGCGTTCTTTAATCCGTCGGTCGGCCACCTGGCGTATAACTACGTCGGCGGCAACTTCGGCGGCCCGATCAAGAAGAACAAGATCTTCTTCTTCGGCGATTACCTTCGGGTGATGGACCATGAAGCCAACACCAACCTGGTGACCATTCCGCCGAACCCCTGGCGCAACGGCGACCTGAGCGCCGGAACGACTGTAGTCTACAACCCAGCCTCCGGCAACCCACTCGACGGCACCGGAAGGACGCCGTTTCCGGGCAATCAGATTCCCGCCAGCCAGATCAATCCGGTCTCGAGTGCGATCCTGGCCTTGCTTCCGCCCACCAATGAGTCCTTCAACATAGCCAAGCCCGCCAACAACTACTACGCGCTGCTGCCCTTCCAGAAGACCACCGAATCCTTGGACGTCAAAATCGACGACAATATCACCGACAAGGACCGCTTGAGCGGCCGATTCAGCTTCTCGCGCCCGGTGGTTTTCCAGGCCCCTCTGTTTGGCATGGCCGGCGGCGACGGCCCCAGCACAGCCTTCATGGGCACCGGCACGCAGAACACGTACAGCTCGAACGTCAACTACGACCGCGTGTTGTCGCCTACCCTGGTGGTCGAGACCCGCCTGGCCGTCGCCCACTATCACAACGCGGCGTATCCCTCCGATTACGGCAGCAACGAGTCCACCGCGCTCGGCATTCCCGGGGTGAACATCAACCAGTGGACTAGCGGCATCGTGGGTGTCAACATCAACGACGGTTTTTCCAATCCGGTGGTCGGTTACTCGGCCAGTTTGCCTTGGGTCCGCGCCGAAGCCAACGTAGACTTAGTAAACACCTGGACCAAGATCAAGGGCAATCACACGTTCAAGTGGGGTATCGATCTCAAGCGCATTCGGGACGACTTGCTGCAGGACCAGACCTATGGCGCGCGCGGCATCGAAAACTTCGCAGCCCCGCAGACCGCGCTGTGCACCGCCACGAGCGTCAGCTCGTCCACCGGCCTCGCCGCCGGTTGTACGTCCTCCGCAACGGGAATTGCCAACGATATGGCCAGCTTCCTACTCGATACGCCGTCCTATATCGGCCGCGACCTCAATACATATTTTCCCGCTTACCGCCAGTGGGAGTTCTTCGGGTTTGGCGGCGACAAATGGCAGGTATCGCCCAAGCTGACCGTCGATATCGGACTGCGCTGGGAGTTCTATCCTCCAGCCACACCGGAGTTCGCCGGCGGATTTTCCAATTACGACCCCACTACCAACAATCTGGTGGTGGCGGGGATAGGGGGCAACCCTTCGAACCTGGGCATGAAGAAGCACTATAACTACTTCGCGCCGCGTCTCGGACTGGCCTATCGTTTCACCGAAAAGACGGTCGTCCGCGCCGGTTTCGGCACCAGTTACACGCCGTTCGGGGATAATACTTATGCTTATAACTATCCCGTACGTTCCAACAATCAATACACCAATGTAGGCGACTCTTTCACGGTTGCGCAGCTTTCCAATGGCGCGCCGGCAACTTTCCAGAACGGCTTTCCACTCCCGGTGCCGGTGGCCGTCCCCGCCAACGGCATTATCCAGGCCTCGGGAACGCTGTTGAGCCAAAGCATGTTCGACATTAACACCAACTTCAAGAATGCGTATGTGGAAACCTGGAACCTGGCGGTGCAGCAGGCACTGCCCGGACATCTCTCATTGGATGTGGCGTACCTGGGCCTCCACGGTGTGGATACGGAGGCGCAGTACAATATGAACGCTCCCAGCTCCATCATCGGCGGTGGAACCGCCAGTGAGCCGCTGGACATCCTTTTCAAGAAGACCTCCGCTGTGACACTTTTTTGGGACGGCTTCTCCTCCAGTTACAATGCGCTGCAAGTGAAGCTCGACCGCCATTTCGGCGACTTCAATCTGACCACCGCGTTCACCTGGGGCAAGGGCATGGACTACCAGAGCGACGACGATGGTGGCCTGCTCTGGCAGATCGGCGCACAACGCGACTACGCGCGCACGGACTTCGACCGGACCTTGAATTTCACGCAGAGCTACGTGTACGCCTTGCCGTTTGGCAAGAGCAAGCGTTTCCTCTCCAGCGGACCCGCCGCGTGGGTATTGGGTAACTGGCAGCTTTCCGGCATCCTGACTATGATGACCGGGCAGCCGCTCACCATCACGGCCAGCAGCAGCAGCCTCAACACACCCGGCGAAACTCAGACTGGTAACCAGGTGGCTCCGGTGCAGTATTTGCATGGCATCAATACCGGCAATCCGTGGTTCAGCACGTCCAGTTTCTTGCAGCCCACTGGTGTCACTTTCGGCACTTCCGGACGCAACACCATCAGCGGCCCCGGAATGTTCGCGGTGAATGCCTCGCTGTTCAAGAATTTCAAAATTCAGGAGCGTGCCAACATCGAACTCCGTGCCGAGACCTTCAACCTGACCAACACGCCCGCGTTCGGCAACCCGAGCGTTTCGATGACTAGCTCGACCTTCGGTTACGTCACCTCGACGATCGGCACCGGCACTGGCGTCAACGGCACCGGCGGCGGACGCGCCGTACAATTGGGGGTGAAGGTTTCGTTCTGAAAAACCGTCCCGAGAAACCGAACACCCGAAATCCCCTGACTCGGCCAGCGCGCCATTCCCGGCTCAACCTGGGAATCGCGCTGGCCATTTTTCTTGCTACGGCAGCGTTGTACGCTCGCGTCGCGCGTTTTGACTTCGTCAATTTCGACGACCCCGAGTATGTGATGCGCAACATTCATGTTCGCGGCGGCCTCACGCCGGCGGGTATCGAATGGGCGATCGCCTCCGGCGACGCCGCCAACTGGTTTCCCGTTACGCGGCTTTCGCACATGCTGGACAGCCAGCTATATGGCCTGCGCGGAGGGCTGCACCATCTCACCAGCGTTTGGTGGCACGCGCTGGCCTCCGTGACGCTGTTCGCATTTCTCGTGCGCGCAACCCACGCCCGTTGGCCCAGCGCATGGGTCGCCTTCCTGTTCGCACTCCATCCGCTGCACGTGGAGTCGGTCGCCTGGGTGGCCGAGCGCAAAGACGTTCTGTGCGCCTTCTTCTGGTTTCTGGCGCTGTGGGCCTACGTGCGCTATTCCGAACGGCCGGGCCTGGGACGTCATCTGGCGGTCCTGCTCTGGTTCTGCCTGGGGTTGATGTCCAAACCGATGATCGTCACTCTGCCGTTCCTGCTGCTGGTGTTGGATGCCTGGCCGCTACGCCGCTTCTCGCGAGCGGCCGTGCGCGAGAAGATTCCGTTGTTCGCGCTCGCTGCCGTCTCGGCCGCGACAACTTTTCTGGTGCAGCATTCGAGTGGCGCCGTCAAGGAGACCGCGCGCTTGCCCATCGGGCTGAGGATGGAGAACGCGTTAGTCTCTTGCGCCATGTACCTCGTCAAGACAGTTTGGCCTGCCGGGCTAGCCGTGTTCTATCCGTATCCCGCAGGTTACGCCTGGTGGACGGTAGCGGCTGCCGGGCTGTCGGTCGCCGTCATCACAGTGCTCGCGCTCAGTTCGTTTCGCCGCGCTCCGTACCTGGTGGCCGGCTGGCTCTGGCTCCTGATAACGGTGGCGCCTGTAATCGGACTGGTGCAAGTGGGCGCTCAGGCGCGGGCTGACCGGTACATGTATGTTCCGATGGTCGGCCTCGCCATCATGCTGGCCTGGGGTGCGGCCGACCTGGCGTGCCGGTGGCCGGCAGCCAGGCGGCCGATCGCCGCCGTGGCCATTGCGGCATGTCTGGCCACAGCGGCTGTTTCTGCAGCCCAGATCGAGTACTGGAAGAACAGCGAAACGCTGTTCCATCATGCGCTGGATGTAACCACGGACAATTACATCGCCGAACACAATCTGGGCAGTTACCTGCTGGACACCGGCAGGCTTTCCGAAGCCATCCCACATTTGGCGGCGGCCTTGCGCATCCGGCCCGAGTCCGCGCCGGCGCGCAGCGACCTGGCGAGCGCGCTTGCGCAGACACCTGGGCGTCTGCCAGAGGCCATCGTCCAATACCAGGCCGCGGTTCGCCTTCTTCCCGATGCCGCCATCCCGCACAACAACCTCGCGAGCGCGCTGGCCAAGTTTCCCGAGCGTTTGCCGGAGGCCATTCTCGAGTATCTGGCTGCGCTGCGCATCGACCCCGATTATGTCGAGGCGCACAACAACCTGGGCCTCGCACTGGCCGGAATCCCCGGCCGCCTGCCAGAAGCCATCGCCCAGTATCGGGAGGCGCTTCGACTCCAGCCCGATTTTGCAGAGGCGCACTACAACCTGGGTGTGGCACTCTCGAAAACAGACGGCCGGCTGCGGGAAGCCGCCGCGGAGTTCGAAACCGCGCTAAGCCTCAAGCCAGATTACGCGGAGGCCCACAACAATCTGGGCGTGGCGCTCTCGCAAATCCCCGGCCGGTCCTCCGAGGCCATCGGGCACTTTGAGGCAGCCCTGCGCATCCAGCCGGACTACGCCGACGCGCACTACAATCTCGGCGTGGCGTTTTCACAAGTCCCGGGCCGGATGCCCGAAGCTATAGCCCAGTTGGAAGAGGTCTTACGGCTTCAGCCCGATCCGGAACTGCGCCGCGCGGTGGACCGCCTGCGTGCCGGGCGGCGATGACTCTTCTGCCCGGCCGGGTTCGGAACTCGCGATCGGGATCGCCGGTTGCGCGCGGCCGCGCGTTGGTGGAGACTGGGCAATGTGTCATTGCACAGCCAGCGCTCTAACAGAGGGGGAGATCGATGAAGAAGGCCTTGTGAAGTGAAACCCTGGGCTGAGACACGAAGTTAAGGGGGTTATCGCGGCAGGCGGTCAGATTGGCTCTCATCCGGCTGGGTGGGAACAGGCAGGTCGCTGTTTGCAAACGATTTGGTAGGCCCGGCTGGACTCGAACCAGCGACCACCTGCTTAGAAGGCAGGTGCTCTATCCACCTGAGCTACGGGCCCACGGCTATTCCTCTATGATTCTAAACTACCTCTGGACTCGCCGTACGCGGCGACGAGGAAGGATTTGCCCGAAACGGGCCCGACCCGAGCAAAACCGTGGCAAAGCCGCATCAGTTCGGTCTTTCCGTCTCAGAACTCCGGCTGCTCTCGTTTGCCTGCCGGTTCAGCTTCTGCACCGGCTCCCGCTTCATCTCAATTCCTGGGGAAGCAAATCCATCGATCATCTCCTTCCTGAGCGCTCGCCGGCGTGAACTAAGCGACGAAGGCTTTCGCGCAAGCGTAGTGTCTCTGAATTGTCTTGACCGCTTGCTTACGCGTGCAGCTCCGAAACAGAGCCGCGACCGTCAGGGAGCGGTAAACGAAGTTTGGAAGCGGGAGGCTAAACACAGCGTCATAAGTAATTGCGTATGTTTGCGAAGTGTGCTGTCATGGAAGCATGCGAGCGCTGACGATCGCCGACTCGGCGACCATCATTCTTGGGTTGCAGGACGAGATCCGACGGTCCGAGGAATCCCGGTATGACCACCGACTGCACGGTTGTTAGCGCCGGAATAAAACGGCGCCACTTTGGCCGGTTTTGGTGCTGCCAAAAGCGGCGTCGGGAGCCGGCGGGCACACGCCGGCGCCAACCGCCGGAGTGCCGAGCAGCCGTGGGGCGAG
>Ga0181529_10000374_pt1 | contig 66187 bp, 60 predicted proteins | sample PEATcosm2014_Bin_36_FD_119763 | JGI IMG/M metagenome (GOLD analysis project Ga0181529, IMG submission 119763) | Peatland microbial communities from MTU Mesocosm Facility, Houghton, MI, USA - PEATcosm2014_Bin10_30_metaG | ecosystem: Environmental > Terrestrial > Soil > Wetlands > Peat | place...
GCAGATGGGTATGTGATTCCGGGGAGCACCCAGTATCCGACGTTGGGCACCGACGGCCTGCACCCGACCTTTAATGGACAATGGACCATATATAGCTCAATTCAGGATGCGCTGAATCCGCCCTAGCAACGGATGGCGTATCAGTCAACTTATGAAAGGGTTAGATTTGCGCTTCCGCACGAAGCAGGAGGCGGGCTGCCCCGCACTCATTTATTAACTTCCGCATTTTGGCATTTGCTGTTTTTTGTTAAGGTTACGGCAATCGATCACTCGCTGGATGCGAAGCGTCCGGTTGCGCGGGACCAGATTGGGATGGCAGCTCTTCCCAAGGGTCAGGAGCAGAGTCGCAGAGGCGGTTTTGGCTCTCCCACGGATCTTCAAATGAGACGGGATCGCTGGACGGTTCTGCCGCCGTTTCCTGCCGCCGGGCCTTCTTCCGCTCGTCCACCACAATCGTCTCCGCCAGCCGGTCGTGCGCACACATCCGATTTGGGCTCCAATAGTACTGAATGAAGCCCAGACCTCCCTCAGCCAATGAAGCGCCATAACCCAGGATGCGCTCGACGCACTGCCACAACCCCAGCTTCTCATGCGTTAGCGAGACAATCCGCGTGCGCGCGATCCACTTGCCCACGGACTTGCCGTTACTCAAGTAGTTGACCAGGGCGATGCAAAACAGTCCGGCCACGATGAACACCCATTCGTTCGAGTCGGAAGCGCCGGAGAAGCCGGCGCCGATGCGGACAGTGCTTCCGTGCCACTTCCATTCGCGATGGAGAGAGTCAGCAAGAAATCCATAGCGAGCCCATAGCCAGGCAATCAAAACCACCAGCGGAAGCATCAGAAGGAGATCGATCCAATAACCGAGCACCCGCCGGCCAAAGCCCGCCAGCGGCAAGCCCTCCAGTTCCTCCTCACGAGCCGTCCCATGTGCATGAAAATAACGCCAGGCCATCGTCCTCACCAACGGATGAATTTGAATTGAATATAACGCACAGTTCTTACTCGGCGAGCAAAATCTGCTTCCCCAAGTACGTGAGGCGCATCTCTATTAACATGAGCATAGAAAAGGCAACCTTTGGAGCGGGGTGTTTTTGGGGCGTTGAGGCGGCCTTCGCGGCCATCCCCGGCGTGACGGCGACGGCCGTGGGCTATGAGGGCGGTTCGCTGGAGCGGCCCAGCTACCAGGACGTTTGCACCGACCAGACCGGCCACGCCGAGGTGGTCGAGGTGGAGTTCGACCCGGAGCGGGTCAGCTTCGAGCAGCTTCTCGACTCCTTCTTTACCCTCCACGACCCAACCACGCTCAACCGCCAGGGTCCGGACTGGGGCACACAATATCGATCCGCCATCTTCTTCCACTCGCCCGAGCAGGAGGCCGAGGCCCGCGCCAAAATCGAGCAGCTTACGGCCGATGGCCGCTTCAAACCGAAGCGCATCGTGACCAAGGTCGAGCCGGCGCAAACCTTCTGGCGCGCCGAGGAGTACCACCAGCAGTACCTCGCCAAGCGCGGCCAGGCAAGCTGCCACATTTAGAGATCAGGGATCTGATTCATCAAGAGGCTTGCGTACCCCTTCGGCTCATTTCAGATTGAAGCTGAAATCTTTATTGGGCTGGCGGTTCTCCAGGAATGCCGCGCTATTCTCAATGTCGATGCGCAAAAGCGTATCCCCGGTCGCCAGATGCACCCTCATCTGGCCGAATTTTTCCGCCAGCGCGCCAGCCTGCTCCGCGGTGATTTTGCTCGATGCGGAGTCAAAATTGAATTTTTTTATCATGCCAAGGATGGCGGCGACGTCTTCCATAGGTTTGTCCTCCATCGCCTGTAGATTGGACTGAGCCTGATAGATATTGGTGTAACGCTCGGCTTCCTCGTAAGGCATATATGCCAGAGCGCCAGTCGATTGCGCCGTTCTCCAGGCCGTGTCGTCCAGTGTGACGCCGCCGGAGTTGACCGCAATGCTGGTGTGCTGGGCTGCCGGGTCGTTCGGATGCTCCTGGATGCGCTTCATTGCGGCAAGATCGGCGTCAATCTGATCTCGCCAGACCTTCAGCCCTGGCTGGACTCCCCGCAGATCTTTCAGATTGCTTTCGATCTCCGCGCGCAGCGCCACCCGCGCCTCCTCAGCCAGATGCAGGTGGTGGCGCCATTCCACGCAGCTCTCGATCTGCACCGCGATCAACAGACCCACGGTGATCGTAAACAGATGAATCAGGAACTCGGAGAATCCATGGATGGACTTATGCGGCAGATGAATGTCGAGCATGGCGGACATACCTCAAGTAAAATCATCCGCGCTCCCGTTCAATTCAGAAAAAAGCGCGGACAAACACCTTATATCACGAATCCCCGTGCGTTTATTCGGCAGTTGGCGGCGGCTCTTCCTTTGGCGCTGATTCAGCCGGCTCCGGCGCCGCCTTGGCTGCTCCCGGCTCGTCGCGCCACAGCCAGGCGATCCACCACAGCAGCACGCACAGGTAGACCAGTTTGTCGGCGTTCACCAGATTGCCCACCAGGCTGAGGATGCGCTCATAAGCCTCCCGGCTCTGCGGATGCGCTGTTCTGACGATCGATTGAACAGTTCCCTGCATGGCCAGCCAGGCAATGGCCACCGTGGAAAGTCCGATGACAATCATCTGCGTGTGGCTGCGCCAGCCGGCTTTGAAGCGACGGCCAAAGAGCACCACCAGCAGCCCCAGTCCCACCGTCAGCAGGGCAATCAGCAAATTTGCCTTGTCCATGCCGCGCATCACCAGCAGAGTGTCTCTAGGCGCGGCCACCAGCAGCATGAAATTCAATACCGAAACGGAGGGGTTTGCCGTGAGTTGCTTCCACGCCGGCCAGGGCCCCCACGCCGCCAGCACGCCGCCGGCCACCACCAGAAGCCCCACAACATTCACGATCCACAGGGAGCGCTGAAGCCCGGGAAAGGCTCGCCTCGCCAGCTCCACCAGGACCAGCAGACCCACCACCGCCGTCAGATCGGCCAGCGTGACCAGCGTCTCTTGCAGAGGGAGCGTCGCCATCCGGCCCGCCAGCAGAACCTCGGCCATCAGCCGCAGCGCGGCGAGTGCGATGGCGGCGGTGAACCAGGGATAGCGCCGCGCGCGGTCGCGGCCCATCAATACCACCAGCAAAACCAGTTGCGCGGCAAAGGTCAGCGTCCAAAGAACCCGTTCGACGATTTGCGCCGTGGGTGCTGGATGGAGGGGAGAAGCAAAAAAGCTGAGAAGCATTTGCACCTTGTCCAGGCCGCGCGTGAAAAGTTATGCGGCCCCAGTCCATTTTAACCGCCCACAGGCCGGGTTACGCCTGGAGCATCGCAGCCAATAAAGGATTCTCTTGCAACGCATAAGGATTGGCCACTGTAATGCCATTCCAAGTAAACCCGGCCTGCATATTTTCAGAGAGCAGCAGCCGGCAGCGGGCTTCGGCAGCCACAGCCAGAATGACCGCATCCCAGATGCTCAGGCGATGATGCGCGGCCAGGTCCATGGCTGCAACCAGCGCTCTGGCCGAAGTTTCAGCTGTTGCAAAGGCATCCAGCCAGTTCAGGATCGCGCTCTGTGCGTGATCAGGGGATCGGCCGGCTTTACGCACCAGCACATTATAAAGCTCGCCCAGCGCCAGCACCGGCACCACGATGGCATCCTGCGGCAGGCGCTCGAAAAGGCTGAGTGTGGCTTGCTTCCGGTCCGTGCCGTTCACCCCTTCGGCATAGGCCAGCACGTTGGTATCCAGCGCGACCCTCACTGCCGATCCTCATAGAGCTCATCCCTACTCCAGCGCCCTACCTCGACGACCGGCTCAGACTGCAACCGCGAGAGCAATGCGGCTCTGGCCGCGCGGAGCACAGCGCTCCGTTCTTCCCGTCCCTCGCGTTGTAGGATCTCCGGCGGAGTCCGCGGCTTGCCCCTGATCGGCGCTCGCAATTCAGTAACCAACTCCGGCACTCCCGCTGTACCAACTCCCTTCACGGAACCGGTTTCGATAAAGAGGCGCTTGACCAGCGCAGACACGGACGTGCCTTGTTCCGCCGCGTGAATCCGCGCACGGCGATAGATCTCATCATCCAAAGTGACGGTTAGGTTCTTCACATTTTCACATTATCACAGTTTCACATTATCACGCAACAGATAGACCAATATCGAGAAAAGCTGGACCCGCTCAATGGTAACTTATTCAGCACTAGTCTACTTCTGGGCGCGGGCGGTCCAGGTGGCCAGGTAGATCGACAAACTGGGTTTGGCGGCCACGATGGCCTGATAATACGCGACCCGCGCATCCTGGAAGGCCGCCACCAGCCCCTCGGGATCGGCCGAATTGGCAGCATCCAGCGTCATCGGGCCCCAGTCGCTGTCATCCACGAGTTGCGCCGCGCCCGAACCGGCCAATGTATTCAGGGCCTGCTGCAGGCAGCGCACTGACGCCGCGCTGCCGGCATTGACAGCGAAGTCGAAGACCCGCTTGCAAAGATCGTCGGAGAGCAGTTGCGCGTACCACATATTCCAGAAGTGGTTCTGGTAAAACTGCTGGACGAGCGGCTCGCGCTGGTCCTGGGGAAGCGCCGCAATGTCCGCGAACTCCTCCGGCCACGCCGCGCTGTTGATGCCGCTGATGGCAAAGGCTCCGGGGGGCGCGTCGGGAACCTGTGCGCAGGCGCGCGCGGTATCCTCGTTGTCCATCATCCAGTTGTAGGCGATATTCCAGTTAGCCATGGTTCCTCACTTCGCCGAAGATCAAGAGTATAAAGGCGGTAGGCCGGCAGTATCGAAAAAAAGGAGAATGCGCCGCGGAGTTTCGAACTCCAAACTGAACATAAAGCAGGAAGCAAAATATTTGGAATCAACAACCTGCCATGATGATTAAATCTCTTGCGCCGAGCCGCGAACATGGACCTGGAGCGGCGTTGAGCAGAGCCACTCAATCTGTCGCCACAATACCACCAAACAGGAAGAAGGTACAAATGGAGCGCGGGATTTCTCTTGGTCCGGCACACCGCAATAATCAGCAAGATACGTCTGTCCCAGTTTTGTTATAGTCTGAACCAGTTGCCTCCAATCGCCGGGGCGCAAAACCCTCATAGGACATAACTGACAGGAGAAGCATGGCATCGGGCGCTCACCTTGAGATTCTCGATCTGCGGCATTTTGCGGCGCCGGTATTGCGCCCCGTGCTGGAGGCGGAGAGCGAGCTGTGGAAGCGGCGCCTGCACTGGGACTACAACGTCTCGGCCCGGCTGCTGATGCAGTACCTCGACAGCCATACGCTGCCCGGCTACGCGGCCCTGGAGGCAGGTCAGGTCACCGGCTTTGTCTTCTGCATCTACGAGGAGACCAAGGCGGTCATCGGCGACGTCTTCGCGCTGCCCGCCCCGCACGCCGATGGAGGATCGGCGTATGAAGTCGAGGAGACGCTGCTACGCCACCTCCTTGAACTGCTAATGAACTCTCCGCAGGTGGATCGCATCGAATCGCAACTGTTGCTGCACCCCTCCGGCTCGCACACCGGCGTCTTTCTCGATGCGGGCTTCCAGAGCTACCGGCGGCTTTTGATGATGCGCACTCTCGATGGCTACTTCGCCGCGCCCCGCGTGCATCTGCCTGTCAGGCTGGAACTGCGTCCCTGGCGCGAAGAGGACCTGCCCGCCGCCGCGCAATTGATCTTCGCGGCCTACCGCGGGCATCCCGACAGCGTGATCAACGACCAGTACCGCTCGGTGCACGGTTCGATGCGCTTTCTCAACAACATCGTCCGTTTCTCCGGCTGCGGCGTCTTCAGCCAGCCGGTTTCGCATGTGGTGATCGATCGCATCAGCCGGGAGATGGTGGCGCTGGTGCTGGGTTCGCGCGTCAGCCCCGAGAGCGGCCACATCACCCAGCTATGCGTCCTTCCCGAGTATCGCCGCCGCGGCCTGGCCCGTAACCTGATCAACCTGGCCGCGTCCTGCTTCCTGCGCCAGGGCGTCAGCGAGATCTCGCTCACCGTCACCGAAGCCAACACCGATGCCATCGACCTCTATCGCGCCGAAGGCTACGGCTGCGCGCACAACTTCGACGCCGCCGTCTGGCTGCGGAATCGCATGGCTTGAGTCGCGGAACCAATTTTAGATTCTCCCGTAATGAAGATCAAAGGAGGTATGAACGATGATGAAATGCATTTGGATCGTTGGAACTTTTGCGATCATGTACCTTATTGCGACTATTGTAGGTTTTGCAACGTATCTGCTCTCAATCCTGTCGCCATGTGGATCTGCGTTTTCACCCTCATGCCCATCGTCAGCGCGCTCTTGATGTACTGGTATTTAGTAAAGATGCGCATAAGCCGCCAGGCCAGCCTTACTGAGGCTTTGATCCTTGTACTGGCCTGGATCGCGCTCTCATTCGGCCTGGACGCGGCAGCTTACATCTTCATCATTCCAACCTTGAGCCACGCCGCTCCCAACTGGACCTTCTTTCGAGATCAGTCTCCATGGATTTGGCTCTCTTACGCCGTACTCCTGGTTTCCACGTATATTGCCCACAGGCTGCATCTGAGGAAGCTGATTCTCTGTAGTAAAAACTCAAAGGAGACCCGCAAAGGTCTCCTTTGAGAACATCTAACGGGGCCTCTTTGAATTCTTACACTCGGGTGGGTACCTATCTTCCGGCGGGATCAACGCACGGCCTTAGAGCAAAACCAGGGATACTGTGGCCTGATTGGACTCGTCGAAGTTCGCCGCTCCCTGATGGTCGCGTCGACTTGAGTGTGATGGTTTCGGGATACGCCATCCCTGGTTTTCTATCGCCGTCCCATTCAGTCGCTGACACACTCAGATTTATGCATGATGCGTGTCATGCCGAGCGAAAAACTCTCCCTCGCGCTTTCAATCATTTCTCAATTTCTTGGGCTTGATGGAGGGTAGCAAACTCTTCGGAACCTCCCGGCAGGCGCAATGGATTTGATGTTCCTTGTGCCACTGGATGCGCTGCTCCAGCGTTGCCTTGGGCGGCATATTGTTCTCCGCGTGCCACTGCTTGTTCATGGGCTTCCTCCGTGCGGACTCCTTCTCTATCTTGATACTCCATTGACGGATGCAGGGTCAACGCATCGCCTCTCAAAGCCGTCCGCAATCAGCAAGGCCAGCGTAAACGGCACAACGGCCAGGACCGCGAATGAAAGCCAATCCAGACGCCGTTGCGTGTGCCACAGCATCCACGCATGATGGCCATGACTGTAAAAAGCCTGGAGAGTGAGAGCGGCAAATGCCGCCACAAACCAGCGCGGCCGCCGGAGAAGATAGCAGGCGCATAGGAGATCGATTGCACAAAAGGCCGCATGGCGCCAGTGCGATCCCCCAGCGCTGAACGCAGGTTCCAGGAACGCGGCAGCATGGTAGATCGCCGCGCCGGCAAACAAAACCGCGAGGATGCGAAAGAGGGTTGCGCGGGACACTTTGCTCCAGTTATCGCGCGATCAAAAACATCACCCAGCTGAGCGCAATCGCCGAGCCGACGAAGAGCACAAAGCAATAGATTCCATAGCGGATCATAGCGCGAGGCGTCTCGCGCTGGGTGATGCCGAAGACCGTGGAGGCGAAGAGAGCGAAGAGCAGCACCGCCGGAAAGTAGGTCATGACTTCCTCCCGGTGCGCAGATTGTGCGCGTCCACGGCGGTTATCACGTTGAGCAGCCCGGCCACTACAATGAAGCGCGCGCCCCAGTCGCCGACCGTCGTCTGCACAAATTCCGCGCCCCAGCCCGCAACCCGGCCGATGAGGTACAGCAGCCCGTTGCCCAGGTCGCCGGCCAGGCAGAGGATGTCCAGGATGTCATGCACGCTGGTATACAGCTTGCCCTGCATTGCCAGTCCGGACACGAACATGCCCAGGACCGACGCCGCCAGCAGCGACCCGCGAACCCATTTGCCCAGCAGAAAATGTCCCGCGCCGGGAACCAGCCAGCCGGCGATCAGAGGCAGGTAGACAAAGCCCTGTTGCGCTGCCGGTTGCGAAGCGGCCTTCGCGCCGGATTGCGTGCCGGAGCCTGCCGTACCGTTCTTGTTTTCTTCAGTAGCCATTCTTTTTTGACTATACCGCATCGGGCTAATCCCTAGACCCTAGTCCCTATATCCGTACCAGTTCCCGCTGCACCCGCCCCGTGACCCAGGCCTTGCCGGGTGCGGTCAGCATATCGATCTCGCTGCGCACGCCGAACTCCGGCAGGTAAATCCCCGGCTCGACGGAGAAGCAGGTGTTGGGCAGCAGCAAACGCACGTCGTGGGTCTCCAGATTATCCAGATTCGCGCCGGAGCCGTGGATATCGGGGCCGATGTTGTGGCCGGTGCGATGGGTGAAGAACTCGCCGAAGCCGGCCTCGCGGATGACCGCGCGGGCCGCGTCATCGGCCTCGAAGCCGCGGATCGCGCGTCCCTCGGCAAAGGCGCTCTCGACGGCATGGATGGTCGCGTCGCGCGCCTTGACGACCGTCTCGAAGACGTGCTGCTCGGTGGTCGTTGGTTCGCGTCCCACCACGCCGGTCCAGGTAATGTCGTAGTAGATGCTGCCAGGCTTCTCCGCTTTGGCCCAGATGTCGATGAGAAGAAAATCGCCCGTAGCGATGGGCGAGGAATGATCGGCGGTCGGCTCATAATGCGAGTCGGAGCAGTTGGCATTGACGCTGACGTTGGGGCCGTCGTCCCACACCAGGCCTTCGTTGCGCATGGCCGAGCTCAGCCACTGCATGTGGTCGAACTCGGTGTATGCGCCCGCGCCGGAGCGCACCCGGCGGCCAATCACTCGCCAGCTCTCGTCCAGAATTGCGTCGATGGCTCGCTGCGCGACGGTGTGGCTGGCGATCTGCTCTTCGGATAAAACCGCCTCAAAAACGCTGACAAGGTCAGCAGAGCTTACAATTACCTTGTCCAGACCGCGCAGAAACTCAATCGTGCCGGCGTCCACCATGGAGACGTACATGATGGCGTTGTTGGGCGAGTATTGCATGGCCAGCGTGTGTGCGCCGGCCAGCATCGCCTCCAGGCCGGCGGCCAGCTCCTGCCAACTGGAGTAGAGTCCCTTGGCGCCGGGCAGCACGTCCAGCCGCCCCTGCTCAATGCGATGGACCAGCTTGCGCGGTTCGCCTGTGGCGGGCACAAAGTAGTACCAGCGGCGGGTGATGTGCGCCTTTTCGTCCAGGCCCAGAATACGCTGGGCGATGGGGTCGCGGTGATGGTGGTCGTAGAAGAGCCAGCCGTCAAAGCCGGCCTCGCGGATGGCGGCTTGAATCGCTTGAAGGTCCATACCGGCCATGATACGCGAGCCGGGCGGGCGCTGAAATCAACCTCGTGCCATAGTCCTGGTTACCGAGATCACGCTGATGTCGTCTTGCTGACCGAAGCGCTGCGCCGCGCTGGCTAATTCGGCTGCGGAGGGCTGCGATTGCAGCAGTTCGTGAACGCGCTCGAAGCCGAAGAGCTGGCCGTCGGCATCCCTGGCCTCGGCGATGCCGTCGGAGAGCAGCAGCAGCCGGTCGCCCTCGGCCAGCTTGAAGTTCATCACGGAGAAGACTGCCCCCGGCAGCATTCCCAGCGGCAGCGCGCCTTCCATCGCCAGCGGCTCGCCGTTCAGGTAAGGCGGCAGATGGCCAGCGTTGGCAAGCGTAACTGCTCCGTCGGCATTAATCCGCAAAGCCAGACAGGTGGCCTGAGCGTCGCCGCGTCCCAACAGCCTTCGATTCAGAGTCCCCAATAGGTATTCCGGATCGGCGCTAGTCTCTACAGCAGTGCGAATGGCCCCCACCAGCAGCGCCACCAGCATGCCGGACCGCAAGCCTTTGCCAGCCACGTCGCCGGCGACGATCAGCAGGCTGCCGTCTGTCGGATGAGGAATGATCTGGAAGAAATCGCCGCCGACTTCGAGCGCGGGGCGGTATTCGCTCTCTATTTCTAGCCCCGGCAGCGTCATCCGCGCCGGAGGCAGAATCACTTGCTGCACCTCCTGGGCCTGCTTCACGTCCAGCGCCATGCGCCGCTGATTTCGAAGCGAGATGACCAGCCTGCGCAAGAGCAGCAGCACCAGGGCCGCAACCAGTAGAAGGCCGGCGATGTCCCCTAGGTTAACCTGCGCCCCAAACGGAAACCACATCATCTGGATGTGCAGCACCGCAAGCTCGGTAGTGAACCGCGAGATGCCGGAGAGAATGATGGCGGGCAGAACTATCCAGCCTTCCACTCCGCGCAGCCGGATTCCCTGATAGACAATCCACAACATAATCGCCACAAACGCCAGCCGGACTACCAGGGAGACGATGTGAAAAGCGGCGCTGACCGGATGGGGTACGACAGTGAAGAAGTAGTCCTCGCCCAAGGCATTGGAGACAGCCAGCAGCACAGCCAGTGCTATCGTAGCGCGGGGCAGCCAGGCCGGGCGGCGCAGCCCAAACCAAACCCACCACACCATCACCCATCCTGCGCGGCTCAGGGGATTCAGGAAGGCGTCGGTGATTAGGTTGTCGGATATTCCGCCGATCAATTGAAACCATACCCCGACAATCGTCAAGCAGGAACCCGCCACCGCCGCCACATAGACCGCGCCTATCCATAGGTAGACGCGGTCGGAGCGGTCAAAGAAGGCCAGGCTGAAGGCGACCAGGGCGAGCAGTAGAAAGACGGCCAGCTCGATGGGGGCGGTGGCGTAGGCGCGGATCAGCTCCAGCCATTGGGATTGATAGCTGCCGGCCACCGTTCCCGCGTCACCCAAGAGAGGAGCGGTGTGGATGCCGCCGACGTCGGGTGCTTGCGTCAGAGAGGTAGGTTCCATCCAGAAGCGGAAGGCCAGCACCACGGTCGCCGGTGCTTGCATCGCCAAGCCTTCCTTCGATTTCTCCGGCCTGTTGATAATCCCCGGCGGCAGCGAAAACATCATGGGCTGCGCATAGTAGACGACTGGATGGCTGCTTGAAAAATCGCCGAAGCTGCCCAGCCGGGTTCCGTTGGCAAAGAGTTCGTAGGCGTCGTCCACGTCAGAGGGACCGGTGAGGGCCAGGCGCTGGCCGGGACGGTCTTCGACGCGGATATGAATGCGGTACCAGGCATAGCCCCAGTAGCCGGGATGGCCTTTGGCCGTCCAGCCCGGCGTGTATCCTGAGACTCCGATCGTCGGGTCGGTCGCGCCTTCCTTGGGCGTCAGGTCTACGTCTTCCCATTTGGAGTCGTCGAAGCCCGGCTCGGCCCATAGCGGCTGATGGGTTGCCGGGTCAAGCGGCGAGTCGCCCACAGTGAACTTCCACGGCCCGTAGAGCCGCGCGGCGGATTGGCCGATAGTGATGCTGGTGGTGTTGCCGGGCGGCATCGGCGCAGTCTGGGCTTGTGTCCAAACGAAAGAGCCGGTGCAGAGAAGAAGCAGGACAAGAAAGCGTAAGCGCTGGATCACAGCAGAACCCTCACCTTTCGAGTAATCCGCAATACCCGGGGGCCCCATCTGTGCGACAAATGTTGTCGCACAGATGGGAAACAATGAATTCCACTCCGCGGCTGGCCAAAGTTATGCCCAAAAGGCTCTGCTTCGATGCAGAGCTTTTTCGCGCGGAGGTGTACACAATTACGCCCGATTACAGCGCCGCCAGCGCGTCGACCTGGGTGGGGAAGAGGCCGGCGTACTTGGTGATGCCCACCATCGTAAAGACTTTGGTGAAGTGCGCCGAGAGGCCGAAGGCGTAGACCTTCTGGTCGCAGTTCGAGGCCTCGATCATCATCTGGATCACCAGCGCGATGCCGCTTGAATTGATGTAATCCACCTTGCTGAAGTCCAGCAGAACCAGCCTGGAGGTCTCCTTGGGCAGCGCCTGGTAGGTGCCCAGAACCGCATCCTTCGAGGTGCTGGCGATGTCGCCCTCGAAGCGCAGGACGGCGACCGCATGCCCGGCCGGGGAAGTAAGCTGTTCAACGCGCGCTTTGGTTTCGCTCTGCACGATCCATCGTCTCCATATTCTTTTGGGTTATTCCGCGTCCTTATCCAGCCGGATGACCAGCCGGACATAACTGCTGTTGCCGTCGGCGCCGACGACCCACTCGGCTTCGTCCACCAGCGCCTGGATGAGAAACATTCCCATGCCGCGCGGGCCTTCGTCGCCGTGCATCTTGCGGTCGATGTCGGGCTTGCTGACAAGGCCCGGCTTCCGGTTCATGCCCTTGCCGTCGTCGATGACCTTGACCTCCAGCGAGTTGGCGTTGACCGAGAGCACTACGCCCACGCTGAGCTTTTCGTTCAGCCGGTTGCCATGCTCAATGGCGTTGATGCAGGCCTCGGCTACGGCCGTCTTCAGGTCTTCGATGCGGTCCTCGCGGAAGCACATCAGCTTGGCCACCGCCGCCGCGGTACTCATGGCCACCTTCTCGAAGCCCATGCGCGAGGGCAGCCGGACTTCAACAGTGGTGGGCTTGGATATCGTGATGGTATCGACTTCGCTCATGCCGGCATCTCCATCACGCCCGTTTCGCGGCAAAGCGCCAGTGCGGTCATGTCGTCTCCCTGCGGCCCGCCTTCTGAGAAAGCCTCGATGGCGGCCCATAATGCATCGAGAATACCATCGGCCTTCGCCGCCTGGCACCTTAAAAATGCATCGAGAAGCCGTTCGGGACCAAACTCCTCATCCCCCTTGAAGACCTCCGTCAGCCCATCCGTATAAAACAGCAGCCGCGTTCCCGGCAAAAAATCGCAGCGCTCACTCGCGTAGCGCATCCCCGGCAGCAGTCCCAGCGGCGTGCCCGCGGCCTCAAAAAGGCGCGGCTCCGCGCCGGGCTGCGCCAGAAAGCCCGGATTGTGGCCCGCATTCACCACCTCGATCTCGCCTGCCTCCGCATGCAGGCGGAGGAAGATGGCCGTAACATAGCGGCGGCGCGCCTCTTCGCCCTCGGCCCAATGGTGCTGATTCATGCGCGCGGCCAACTCGTCCAGGGGCGGTCCATCAGCGGCCATCGCGCGAAAGGCCGAGCGAAAGCTGGTGGACATGATCGCCGAAGCCATTCCCTTGCCTGCCACATCGGCCACTGCCATCAGCAGGCTGCCGTTCGGCTGGGCCACAATGTCCAGGTAGTCGCCGCCCACCTCGTAGCAGGTATCGGAACGGAAGGCCAGCGAGTAGCCGGCGATCGCGGGAAGTTTGTGCGGCAGCAGCGAGCGCTGAATGGCGCGGGCCGCGTCCATATCCTGCTGTACGCGGGCAAACTCGACGTTGCGCTTGTGGTTGCGGGCGTTTTCCAGCGCCACGGCGGCCTGCAACGCCAGCCCCTCGATGAAGTCGGTCTCGTAGATCGTCAGCGCGCGCCCGCACGGAGACGCCACCACCAGTTCCGCCATGAGTTGGCCTGTGCGGTCTTCCAGCGGATAAGCCAGCGCGTCCGCCGTACCGGTACCGTCCGCGCTCGGAGCGTCGCCGTAAGCCAACCCAGCCGCGGGAAAGGCCGCGCCGGCCATCTCCAGTTCGCGCACCACGATGCGCAGCACCTGCTCCAGCACCTCTTCCTCGCGAATGGTCGAATGCACCTGCCGCGAAGCCTCCAGAAGCGCCTGCAAGCGCGCCACCTGCTGCTGCAAATCGATCGTCTCGCCATTGCCGGGAAGCAGAATTTCAGCCGCCATCGCGCCTATCCCCCGTGAAATTTCACTCTAGCATGATGAGGCTCGTGCTGGCGCGTGATTCAGCCATTGGCCATGCGGCGAAGATCCCTGGTCTCCAGGATCCGCTTCTCATAGCCCCGCCGCGCCACAGCCAGCATGGCCTGGCCGATCTCACGCGTTGATAGAACCTGATTCGGCAGTGCCCAATGCAGCAGCGGCAGCAGAGGCTTCATGAGTTTGTACATCACTCGATAGGCGGGCGTCTTCGATTGAATCCCATCCAGCGGCTCAATCAGGCCGGGACGAAACATGAACGCCTTGAGCGGCAGTTGAAGCAGGGCATTCTCCGTCCGGCCCTTGACGCGCGCCCACATCACGCGTCCCCGCTCCGTGCTGTCGGTTCCCGCGCCGGAGACGTAGATGAAGGTCATCCCCGGATTGAGCCGGCTGAGCGTCTGGGCGGCGGCCAGCGTGAGTCCATAGGTGATGCGCTCGTAGTCGGCCTCCTTCATGCCGGCGGCCGACACGCCGAGCGAAAAGAAGCATGCATCGAAGCCAACAAAATCGGTCTTAACCGCCGCAAGATCGCCGATGTCAGCGCAGAGAATCTCGCTCAGCTTCGGGTCACGCATCCCGGTTGCTCCGCGGCCGACTGTTGCCACCAGTTCCACATCCGGGGCGCGCAGGCACTCGCGCAGAACCCCTTGCCCCACCATACCCGTCGCGCCAAAGATCAACACTTTCATAGCGTCCCTCTTCTCTATTTACCCATGCTCGATGCAAGTATAATCCCGGCAGTTTCTTCCGGAGATGAAAAGCAGTTTCGCAGCCGTGTAATCCGCAGCTTTGGCAATGAATAATTTCACCGAGAATTCTTCAAATTCCGCCGCCGGTTGCTAGAGTTAATATTGCCATTGCAACACGGAACGGAATAGTTTATTGACATGCGGAAGATGAATTGCAAACGAACCATTGCGGCGCTGATCGCGCTTGGCACGATTGAAATCTGCGCGGCGCAACAGCAGGCTCCATTGCCGGATGTAACCATCGCGCCGAAGTCGAGCGCACTGGTGAGCGCGCAAATCATCGACCCGGCCGCGGAGCCGGCGATTACGCAGGCTGAAAAACTGCGGCTGATCCGTGACAAGATCAAGTACGTCTTTGTGCTCTTCCAGGAGAACCGTTCTTTTGATTTTTATTTTGGCAGCTATCCCGGCGCGGATGGAATCTATGCGGGACCGGATGGCCCCTACCAATATCGCCAGGTGCCGGGATTCACGCAACTGATCGTGAACACCGACGGAAGCCTGGGAGTGATTTCACCCTTCCGGATTCCGGCAACAATCATCGATGCAAAGGGCAAGACCGTGCCGCTCTATCCGGCGGACATCGCCTCGGTGAATCACTCGCATACGGCCATTGCGCGCAAGATTGCGCTGGACTCGAACGGCGTGGCGCAAAACTCGGAGTACGCGCTGACCGAAGAGGGCGTGACGATGAAGGACGGAATGCCATCGAAGGCGCCGACCCTCGAACGCAAGCAGTTCGGCGAGCTGGTGATGGCTCATGTGGACTGCGACACGGCGCCGTTTCTCTGGCGCTACGCGGACCGCTTCACGCTCTTCGACCACTTCATGGACACCATCATCGGCCCATCGACGCCCAATGCGATTGCGATGATCAGCGGGCAGGGCGGCGAGACGCAATGGATGCTGCATCCGGATCAAGCGGCGACAGGCGGTCAAGGCAAGGACGCGGTGGTGCCGATGATTGCCGACCCTGCTCCATATTGGGGATCGGCGCTGGACACGGCAGACAAGCTCAATCAGCCGCAAGCTGTGCCGCCTTCAAAAAACATTTCGAAGAATCTGACCTTCGCCAGCCTGCCGCTCTCCTTCATGGGCAGCGACATCGAGCAAATCACGGCGGCCGATTACGATCCCGACTTCGATCTGCCCGATGTGCAGCAGGACATTGAGAAGATTGCGGGCCGCGGGGTAAAAGCCGTGGACTGGGCATGGTATCAGCAAGGCTACAACCATGAGATCAACGATGCCTCGTGGAAGGCTTCGCACGAGGGCTACATTGCGCATCACAACGCGCCGCAGTACTTCGGCTATGTGGCCAACAACCCGCAGACCAGCACGCACCTGCATGGGTTGAGCGAGTTCTTCGACGCGATTGCGAAGAAGCAGTTGCCTGAGTCCGGCGTCTTCTATGTGCGTGGCGGCTATGGCAATATTCGCGGATGGAAGCCGCAGGACCCCAACCCAAAGCTGACGGAGGTGTTCAGCGGCAACGACGATCATCCCGGCTACTCGGACACGCAGATCAGCGAAGGGCTGCTGGCCGAGGAGATCAACGCCATCGCGGCCAGTCCGTATTGGAGCGAGAGCGCGATCATCATTACCTACGACGAGTCGGACGGGCTCTACGATCATGCGCAGCCGCGCGTGCGCTCCCATGACGCGAATGGGCTGCCTCTGGAGCAGGGGCCGCGCATTCCGGCAATTGTGATTTCGCCCTACGCGGTGGCGCATGGCGTCTCGCACGTGCCCTCGGAGCACAGCTCGATAATCAAATTTGTGGACGATCTGTTTAATCTGATTCCGCTGGCCGACCTGCCGGACGAGATGCGCGCGCGGCAGATTGGCGCGGATAAATTCGGCCAGCCGAACCTTGGCCCGTCGGACGACAAGGTGGAGGGCGTGGGCGACATGAGCTCGGCCTTCGATGCGCTGCGGCTGATGGGCAAGCGCGCGCCGCTGAGCGCGGAGTATGCGACAATTCCCGCGGCGGAGATCGCGCATTTTCCTCACGCGAATGGCGCGGGTTGCAAGCAATTGGAGATCACGCCGACCGATTGGGCGCTTCCCAATCCCCTGCCGGCGGACTTCAATCCGCGGCCCGACACTACGCCGGGTGTGCCCACGGCGGGCGGATGGACACCATAATGCGAGTCAGGGCAGCTTTCCCAACATTGGCGATCTTAGCCTGCTCCATTGCGTGCGCGGAAAGCAATTCACCAACATTGGCTCGCGTGCGCGCGGCGGGTGTGCTGCGCTGCGGCATCGATCAGGAGCAAGCGGAGTATTCGACCTCGGACGATCACGGCAATCGCGAGGCCTTCGACGCGGATCTCTGCCGTGCGGTAGCCGTGGCTGTGCTGGGAAAAGATGCGCTGGTGCGCGTGACGCATTATCCGGACGACCGCACAGCGATGAACGGACTCAGCGCGGGCGTAGTGGAGATGGTGGCCACACTCTCCGATGACTTCACTCATACTGTCGGGACGCATCTGAGATTCACGCAGCCGGTACTCTGGGATGGCGTTGGATTTCTTGTTCCGGATCGAAGTCCGGTGGAGCGTGCGCGGCAGTTGAGCGGAAAGAAGATTTGTTTGCTTGCTGAGACCACGGTGGAAGAGAGCGTGCGCGCCTGGTTTGCGCGCGAGCATCTGGAGTTTGTACCCTTTCCCTTTCAGGAAGAAGGCGAGATGCAGGCGGCCTACTCGACCGGCAACTGCGGCGCGCTGGTCGGCGACCGAACGCGCCTGGCCGGGACGCGCGCGGAATTGACGCGGCGCAGAATGCAGATGCGGTTGCTGCCGGAGTGCATTTCGAAGGATCCGCTGGCGGCGGCGGTGCGCGAGGATGATGCGCAGTGGGAGACGCTGGTGAATTGGGTAATGGAGGCGCTCATTCAAGCTGAAGAGAGCGGCGTGACACAGGCCAACGTGAAGGCTATGCGCGGGCGCGCTGACAGCGATCCTGTGCTGCGCTTTTTGTTTGGCGGCTCGCGCGAGATAGGTCCCGCGCTTGGCCTAGATGACGACTGGGTGGCACGCGTGATTGCAGCCACGGGAAACTATGGCGAAATCTATGAGCGCGATCTGGGAAGCGCTTCGCCCCTCAAGCTGCCGCGCGGCGAAAACAATCTGCGCGATCATGGCGGTGCGATCACGGCCTTGCTTTTCAAGTAGCGCCGCGCTGTAGAATGAAGCGGGCAGTTTCGCGGAATTCTGGAAGAGCCGTATGAGTGCGAGTGTGAGCTTCATGGCCGTAGACCTGGGCGCATCGAGCGGCCGGGTGATGGATTGCCGCTGGGATGGAGATCGCTTCTCGCTCGACGAGGCGCACCGTTTCCCCAATGCCGGCGTGCGCGTTGGCACTGATCTCTATTGGGATGCGCTGCGCATTTGGACCGAAATCCAGAACGGCCTCAGGAAATGGAATGCGCTTCACGACGAGCTTCCCGCCGGAATCGGCATTGATGCCTGGGGCGTCGACTACTGCCTGCTCGATGAGCGCGACCGGCTGCTCGGCAATCCCCATCATTATCGCGACGCCCGCACGAATGGTGTGCCTGCCGCGGTGAGTTCGGCGATGAGCAGCCGCGATCTCTTCCGCGCCACCGGCGTGCAGACGATGGAGATCAACACCGTTTTTCAACTGGCCTCGATGGCGATTCATCACGATCGCCGGCTGATTCACGCTTGCTCGCTGCTGATGATTCCGGATTTCTTTCAATTTTTGCTCTGCGGTAAAAAGCGCGCGGAGTTCACCGAGGCCACGACCACGCAGCTTTTTGATCTGCGCGCGTGCTGCTGGTCGCAGGAAACTCTTCAGCGGCTCGAACTGCCCGACTGCATTTTTCAGGAAATTGTGTTGCCGGGCACAAAACTCGGTGAACTTCTGCCGGAGATTCAGTTCGAGTGCGGCTTTACGGGAGGCATTCCCTGCATCGCCGTAGCTTCGCACGACACGGCCAGCGCGGTGGCGGCCATCCCCGAGATGAACGAGTCCAGCGCCTTTCTGAGCAGCGGAACCTGGAGCCTGATGGGCGTGGCTGTGGATGAGCCCAACCTGAGCGACGAGGCCTTTCATGCGGGCTTCACCAATGAGGGCGCGGCCAGCGGCGGAGTCCTGCTGATGAAAAACATGACCGGACTCTGGATTCTGCAAGAGTGTCTGCGCGTGTGGGAGGCAGCGGGCAACCGCTTCACGTGGACGGAACTCGAAGAGGCAGCCGCCAGCGCGCCCGCCTTCCGCTTCTTCATCGATCCATCGGCCAGCGCTTTTCAGTCTCCCGCCAATATGTGCGCCGCCATTGCGCTTTCTTGCGCGGAGAGCAAACAGCCCGTGCCGCAGTGTCCCGGCGAATTTGCGCGCTGTGTTTTTGAGAGCCTGAGTTTTGCGTATCGCGAAACACTCGATGAGCTGGAGCGCATTACGGGCCGCGCTCTCCGCAAGATTCGTGTCGCCGGCGGCGGCTGCCTCAACCAGTTCCTCTGCCAGATGACTGCCGATGCGTGTGGACGCGAGGTGATCGCGGGTCCGGTCGAGGCGGCCGCTCTGGGCAACGCGATGACGCAGGCCATGGCCACCGGCCACCTGAGTAGTCTTGCCGAAGGCCGCGCCGCCCTCAAGCAATCCATCGAGCTTCGAACGTATGAGCCAGTGCGCGCGGATGAATGGCGGCAGGCGTTTGAGCGTTACAAATCCGTGGTTGCGCTCGGGCGGAATTCGGCGTCTGCATACATGCAGACGTGAGAGATAAAATTGGGTAACAGTCTGGAAACAGCGAGGACAAAAAAATGGCAACGTACGCAATTCCTGAAGTGACGACTCCCGCGCCCGTCGCGTCGAACGAAGTTCTTCTAGTGGCAAGCGGCGATCTGCGCCAGTCCGCCAATGAAGTCTGCTGGCCCGCGCAGGCCGGCCTGGAGAATCAATTAGCAGCAGCCTTTCTCGAAGAGGGCATCACGCTGCGCCGCGCCCACCCGGTCGATCCCGCATTGAAGCACGGCTTCATTCACTCGCAGCGCATGGGCATGCAGGTCTTCGAACAGATCCATCCCGATGCGCCTATTGTTGTGGCCGAGGCAGTGTGGCAGTACAGCGCCCACGTGCTCGCTGGACTTCTCTCGCATCGCGGGCCTATCCTCACGGTGGCCAACTGGTCCGGCCAGTGGCCGGGCCTGGTGGGCATGTTGAATCTGAACGGCTGCCTGCGCAAGGCGGGCGTGCCCTTCACCACTCTGTGGAGCAAGGACTTCAGCGATCCGCTCTTCAAGCGCGGCCTGCGGGAATGGATCGCGAAGAAGTCGTTCGTGCACGACACGTCGCACGTACATGAGTTCGATCCGGCCCATGTGGATGAGACCGAACGCACTCTGGGCGCGGCGCTGGCCAGCGAGCTGATTAGCAGGAAGGCGCTGCTCGGCGTTTTTGACGAGGGCTGCATGGGCATGATGAATGCCATCATCGAAGACTCGCTGATGAATCCGGCGGGGTTTTATAAGGAGCGTCTTAGCCAATCGGCGCTCTATGCGGCGATGCGCGAGGTGACCGCGCAGGAAGCACAGCAGATTCGCGACTGGCTTGATGCGCGCGGAGTTCGTTTTGAAACCGGCGCGGACGAAGCTAACGATCTGACCGACGCGCAGATTCTCGATCAGTGCCGCATGTACATTGCCGCTTTGCGCATCGCCGATGAGTTCGGCTGCGACGCCATCGGCATTCAATATCAGCAGGGCCTGAAAGACCTGGTTCCCGCATCCGATCTCGCCGAGGGCCTGTTAAACAATGTTGATCGTCCGCCCGCCTATAGCCGCGATGGCCGAGAACTCTACGCCGGCCGGGCGCTGCCGCACTTCAACGAAGTGGACGAGTGCGTGGGCGTCGATGCGGTGGTGACCAATCGCGTCTGGACTGCGATGGGCCTTGATCCGGCGACGACGCTGCACGATGTCCGCTGGGGCGAGCGGTACACCGCCGACGGCTTCGACGAGTTCGTCTGGCTCTTCCAGATCTCAGGCGCCGTGCCCGCTTCGCATCTGGCCGGAGGCTATCGCGGCGCCGTCAGCAAGCGCCAACCGCCGATGTACTTCCGTCTCGGTGGCGGAACGCTGACCGGAGTCTGCAAGCCCGGTGAAGTGGTCTGGAGCCGCGTCTTCGTTGAGAATGGCAGCCTCAAGGTTGATCTGGGCCGCGCCACGGCGATCTCTTTGTCGGAAGCGGAGACCCATCGCCGCTGGGCCGAGGTCACTGCACAGTGGCCCGTGATGCACGTGGTGCTGCATGGCGTCGATCAAAATCAGTTCATGGCGCGGCACCCTTCCAACCATGTAAACGTCGCCTATGCGCCCTCAGCCGAAGAGGCCGACCACGCATTGGCCGCAAAGGCAACCATGTTCCACGCGATGGGGCTGGAGGTTCATCTCTGCGGAGTGGAGTTGTAACGCAGTATCAGAGGCTGTTGAGGCGCGTCAGTCCCTGGCGGGCGAGGTCCGCGATGGCGCGCGCGAGCGTGACCGAGGCGTTCAGCGATTCAGGGCGCTCCAGGCGAACATTGATCTTAATAGCAAATTCACGGAAGAAGATGTCGATGTCGTAAAGAATCTCAACGTGATCGCAGAGAAAGCCGATGGGCTGGAACAAGACCGTCTTTGCGCCTGATGCGGCGATGGATTCCAGCGTCTGCTCGACCGTGGGGCCGAGCCATGGTCCTCCGCTCGCTCCCTGGCTTTGGAAGGCGAAGCGCCACTGTGGAATCTCCGGCACACGCGAGGCCACCAGCTCCGCGGTGCGTCGGGCCTCGTCGGCATAGGGGTCGGCGGGTTGGCCTTCAGAAACCTGAATGGTGCGAACAGGGACGCTATGCGCGGTGAAGAGGACTGGGACCGGCGCGCCGGTCTCGTCGCTGAGCTTGTTCCAGGCGGGGCGGAGGCGCTCGGCAAAGGCTTCGATGAGGAGCGGATGATCGGCCCAGCTCTCGGTGAAGTCGATACGCAGGCCGGAAGTCTCGACTGCGCGCCGATAGAGACCGACGCTGGTGCGCGAATTCTGCGGAGCGAGGCAGAGGACCGCGGCATCTTCCACTCCGTCGTCGCGCATTCTGCTGACAACGTCAGCAATGTAAGGATGCCAATTGCGCATGGCCACATAGACCGGGACGCGCTCTCCAACTGCGGCTAACTCCGCTTCGACCAGCCGGCCTTGCTCCTGCGTGATTTCGGTGAGAGGGCTGCGGCCGATCAGCGCGTAGCGGCGCTGAATCTCCTCTACGACCTCGCGTGGGAGCTGCCGTCCGCCCGTCACGTTGCGCAGGTATTCGGGAATCTGCTCGATGGTATCGGGCGAGCCATGGGCTAGCAGGAGGACGGCTTGTTTACCCATGCGCGGTCTCCAGCCGGAATTCTTTCACCATGCGTACGACGGCTTGCACGTTCTCGACCGGTGTGCCCGGCACGATGCCGTGGCCGAGGTTGAAGATGTGACCGGGACGGCCGTTGGCGGCGCGCAGAATTTCATGAACGCGCTGTTGCAAGACTTCGAGCGGCGCGAAGAGCGTGATGGGATCGAGGTTGCCTTGGACCGCATGGCCGTGGCCGACGGCGCGCCAGCCTTCGTCGAGCGGCTGCCGCCAGTCGAGGCCGATCACGTCCGCGCCGGTTGCGGCCATCTGCGTGAGCAGCCCAGCGGTCTCGACACCGAAGTAAATCACCGGCACGCCCATCTGCTGGATAGAATGCACAAGGCGCTGGGAGGCTTCGAAAGCATACTCGCGATAATCGGCCAGGCCGAGCGAGCCGACCCAACTGTCGAAGATCTGGATGACGTCCGCGCCGGCATCCACTTGCAGGCGGCAATACTCCGTCAGCACCACGACGATCTTGTCCAAAAGGCTGCGCCACGCAGTGGTGTCCGAGTACATCATCCGCTTGGTGTGGATGTAATTGCGCGAGCCGCCGCCCTCGATCATGTAGCTGGCCAGAGTGTAAGGCGCGCCGCAGAAGCCGATGACGCCCAGGGGGTTGCGGAAGTGCGCGGCGACCTTTTCGATGGCGCGCGCGACGTAGGCCAGTTCGGCGGCGCGATCGGTGCGCAGGGCGCGAACATCGTCGGCGGTGCGGACCGGATGATGCACCACCGGCCCCTCCCCGGCCTGAAAATCGAAGTCCAGGCCCATCGGCTCCAGCGGCAAGAGCAGGTCGGCGAAGATGATGGCCGCGTCCACGCCCAGCTTTTCCGCTGCGGTGATGGTGACCTCGGCGGCCAACTCCGGCTGTTTGCAGATTTCCAGTAGCGTGTGGTGCTTGCGGATCTCGCGGTACTCCTGCATATAGCGGCCGGCCTGGCGGAGAAACCAGACGGGCGTGCGGTCGACCGGCTGGCGCAGGCAGGCGCGGAGGAAGCGGCTGCCGCCAAGAGTGTTTGCGGGGGTGGTTTCGGCGGCTTCGGTGGTTGGAATAGTTGGATGCATACACGTTGATTCTAGCGGGTAGAGGGACCGCATTTTTCCAATACCCTTCAGTCGCCGTTTTTGCAGAGGACCGCACACATAAAAATCGGCCCCCGTTATGAGCGGGGGCCAGTTGCCTTGGTTCTCTCGTTATCGAGAGCTTGATTGGCGGCCGGAAGGCTGGGAGCCTCCGGTGCGGATAGGAGCCTCGGGGGCGGGGCTGCGGGTTCTTAGGGCCGCTCCGCGCCGGTCAAGGAGGCCGCATCATGGGGAGATGCGACTTCCCGGGCCGCCAAACTGTTTTCCATCAACCGGATGCTGACGCTGCTCGTCTTTGCGGGCTTGGTCTCTTCCGCGCCGGCGGGTGCATTGCCCAGGGCTACGGCGTGCAAACGGTAGACGGGAATCTGATCTTCAGTGACGAGGTAGCGCTTGACCGCCTCGGCCAGGCGTCCTGAACTTTGGATGCCGGCGGTGCTGGCCTGAGGCGAATGGCCCTCAATCTCCAGCACGTAGCCTTGATGGCCAGCCAGGTTGGCGGCGAAGGCGTCCAATTGCTTGCGGGCCGCGGCCGACAGAATCGGCTGACCGTGGCGAAACGCCACGTCGAGCTGATTTGCCTGGTGATACTGGTCCAGGCCGGAGACGGTTGTATTCAACTGGTCCACATGGCCGTTCGCGCCCAGCGCTGTGGCATTGGCTCTTTGCGCCAGACTGCCGGCTTCGCCGGCTGTCTGGTTGGCCGCGTCCGCGGTGGACTGAGCCTTGCGGATGCCCGCTTGCGCCCTGCCGTCCACGTCCTTGATGTCGCGCCCGTTTTTGGCGTTGACTTCATCCAACTCATTGAGTTCGCCCTTGATAGGTTCCACCCGGTTATTGACCCATTTCTTGCGCGCAAAGGGATTGACCCGGCCCCAGAAGCCCTCCTTGGGGGCGTTGATGGAGACCGACGGCGGTGCAATGGCGGAGGACTGCTGCTCAACCGCGGCAGGCGGAGTGTTCTGGGAGTCTGTCGTTGGCTGCCCCTGTTGCGCAAGGGCGGTAATTGCAATTGCAGATGCCAGCAAAACAAATGCAAGCTGGCGAGGGAACAAGTTCCGAGATATTGCGATGGCTTTCATCTTAATTAGACCCCCTTCAGGGTTTTTCTCCGCCAGGGTTGCACGGGGTGAGCGGTTGTGTCTGCTCGCTTTTATAGAGAGCAAGGCGCGCGCCAAACCTGGCGGCTGGACATGAAAATCTGGATTTGCTTTGGATTGTATGACTTGGCGCGCGACTGCTGCATGGGGCGGCGACAAAGAAGAGTTGGATGCGGCAAGCCGGGTGTGTAAATTTTGCCGATAGGGTAGTTTCTACCGAGTAAAATCGTTTCCCGCTACCGGGCTTCGGCTATTCACTTCGGCGCAGAAAATCATACATGTAAGCCACTTCCGGAAGATCAATTCGCGCGCCCCTGGCGGTTGGAGCGTCGGCAACGAAGGCGCTCTGTACGAACGGGAAGGACAGCGGGTCTTCCACTCGATCCGTATTCCATCCCAGAAGCAATCTTCCGCCCGGCTTCAGGATGCAGCCCATCGCCTTCAAAGCAGCCAACTGGGATGGGCGAGTGTCCACGCCAAACCCGAAGACACCATTGCAGAGCACGCTATCGAAGGATCCGGCGGCGATCAGCCGGTCAATGCAGGTGAGATCCCAGGTGAAATGTCGGCCTGCTTCTCCCCATTTGGCGTGGGAAATTTCAATATCGGTTGTCCAGCATTCTCCGCCGCAGCGGGCCAACAGAGAGCCATATTCCTTGGTATAACGCCGGCAACCTATCCAGAGAATGCGCCCTCCGAGCGCCGCATACGCCGGAAGTATCTCTTTCACCAGCAGGATGCGGCCAGGATTCCTCTTGACCCGGCGGGCGTTCCGAACGTCCTTCGCCCATAGGTAAATCCGACGGGGTACTACCTTTCTTGCTATCGGGGTAACGACGGATTGCAGGATGTTCATGGGCATTTCGTCTCAAAAAACGGCAATAGGTTTGCCGCAGCGTGATGGTGAGAGAGGTCTATTTCGATTCGACGTGGAGGATGCGAATCTCCGGGTAGGCGCCGTCCCAGTCGGGCGAAACCGCATCGAAGATGATCCGGAAGTCGTGCCCGTCACCTGGTTTGAGCGGAGCCGCGGAGACCGGCTCAACGTCTATATACGGCTCGCGCACACGGATCAACTTGAGGGACTTGGTCTCATTCTGGGCTACTTCGTGGGCGAAATCGCGGAAGAGCACCTGCACAGTAACGGCGGTGACGGTGCGGGCGCCGGTGTTGGCGATATGGCCATCCAGGTAAGTGACCTTGCCTCCGGCCAAATTGGCGGATTCGCTCATGGCCAGGCTTGTCAGCGCGAGGCTGCCCGCGTAAGGGTCCTGAGGCGCGTTGACCGGCGCCACCGCGCTCTTGCCGCGGACGTCTTTCAGGCTCACCAGGATGGCGATGGCAACAATCGACAGGACAACGGCAGAGGCTACCGCCAGGGGCAGCCAGTTACGCTCTTCCTTCTCATGGATCGTGACGACTTCGGGCGGAGTACTCACGAGCGAGATTTTACACCCGCGAGATGAGAAATTTCCCAACTTCATGTATTGAGGAATAATGTAGAGCGCAGAGACTTGATGGATCGACCGGTCCGCAGGCGGATATTTGCGGGCAGGAGGAGACAATGCAAGACGAAACGAAGAAGTATCAACAGTCCGATTACATATTCAAGGCCAGGTCGGCAGCCGAAGACTGCCTCGAAATTGCCAAGATCCACCACCGCGAGGCCAAACAACTGTTTGATAACGCGAGCAGGGCAGAGGCCGAGGGCAGATTGGAAGAGGCCAAATTGCTGAAGGACCTGGCGGTGGCGCGGGAAGCGACAGCCGCTGAGTTTGAGAGCACGGCCCGGGGCGAGAGCAGCGATCCGATTGTGGCCGAAATCCTGGATTGGCAGGAAGATCTGAACGAAGGTTATATCCCCTATGCTCCGACTTTTGTCACCGGAGATGAACCGGCCCCCGAGCAATTGATCGAGGAGCTGAGAAAGCCCGAGCCGGGACTCGTCGCTCGCGCCGTGGCTTGGGTGGGGGGCTTGTTCACGTGATGTGCTGGCTGCGCCCTTGCCGCACAGCCGATGATCCTCACATCACATCCCCGGCGGCCCCTGCACCAACCCGATCAGGTTGCCTTCGGGATCGAGGAAGCCGGCGACGATGCCGCCATCGGGGATGGGGTTTGGCCCAAAGGCCTTCTTTCCGCCTTTACTTTCAATCAGTTCGAGCGCCGCGCTGACATCCTCAACCGCGACATAAAACGTTACATGTCCGCTGTGTTGCTCACGGGCGCCGATGCCGCCGTTGATACCCGTGCCGGGCTTGACCAGCGAATACCAGTCCTCGATCGGGTCGATCTCCCATTGGAATACGCCCTTGTAAAACTCTTCCAACAGCGTCTTGTCACGACCGAGAATCTCGAAATGAACAACAGGATGGGTTTGGGGCATGGTTGGAACCTCCTCTTGAGTCCGTTATGAGCCTCACTCTACACGCTCCCTTCCGGCAAAATCCAATGAAAAAGCGTCTCTTAAAATTATTTTCAAAATCTTCTTGACAACTATTGCGGATTGCGATATACCTATTGCATATTGCGATGGAGAGGTGAAATGATCTGCATCTCCATCGCGGACGGGATGGGAACGGGCCGGATTGGGTTCGTTGTTTCCCACCCTAGTTCACCCCAACGACAAAGACCTGTCGTTGGGGACCCCGAAGCCGCAACAACAAGAACGAGGCGAGGGTGGGGCACGCTGGAACTGATCGCTGATCCCTGATCCTTGACCACTGGAACTTATGAAGCTGGGCGAAAAAATCCGTTATCTGCGCGAGGTGGAGGGCAGCCTGCGCGGCCTGGACCGGGCGATGAGCCAGCAGGAGATGGTGCGCGACCTGGCGGCCGAGACCGGCTCGAAGCTAAGCCAAAGCTACCTTTCGCAGATTGAAAGCGGCGCGCGGCCGCACATGACCAACACCACGCGGCAGCTACTGGCCCGCTTCTTCAAGGTGCATCCGGGCTACCTGGTGGACGACCCTGAGGGCTACTCGCCGGAGCTGCAAAGCGAACTGCGCCCCCTGGAAGACAAGCTGGACCTATGGCTGGTGGCGGGCGCCGAGCGCTTCCGCCGCGACCCGGAGTTGATGAAGGCGCTGCTGACCCTGGCCCGCCACGAGCACTCGCGGGAGTGCCTGCTGCTTCTCGAAGCGATCCTGGAGACGCCGGGGCTGATGCCGCGGCTGACCGAAGTCCTGCGGCCGAGAAACAGAGATCAGAAAGATACGGAGCTGGCGGCGGTCCAATCGCGGAAACAAGGGTTCAAAGCAAATGGCAGGAAAGGCGAGGCGTAACGATGCACTGGGAGACTTTTTATTTCGTTTGCTTTCTCGTAGGGCTCTTTCTTAGCGCGTTTTCGCTGCTGGGCTGCATGGGACACTTCGGCGGGCACGTTCACGTGCCGCATATGCCGCACGCCACGCATCTGCCCAGCGCCGGCCACCTGTCACACGCGGCGTCGCACGGTGCAACGGGGTTGAGAGCGGGGCAGACAACAGCCATCATTCCCTGGTGGAATACCTTCTCGCTGATGATTTTTCTCTGCTGGTTTGGCGCGGCGGGCTATTTGCTCACCCGCTACGGCGGCTTTATTGCAGGAGTCGTGGTGGTGCTGGCCGGAGTTTGCGGCGTGGCCGGAGGAGCGATCGTCTTCTTCTTCCTGGCCAAGGTGATGCTGCCCCACGAGCACGAACTTACCGCGGACGAGACTGATGTGGTCGGCGTAGTGGGCCGGGTTTCAGCTCCGATACGGATGGGTGGAATCGGGGAGATTGTTTACGAACAACTGGGAGCGCGCCACTCGGCGCCGGCGCGCTCCGAGGACGGCGTGGCGATTCAAAAGCAGGAAGAGGTCTTCGTCGTCCGCTACGAAAAGGGAGTAGCCTACGTCCGGCGCTGGGAAGATTTGCAGGAAGAGCAGGGAACAGGGACCAGGGACTGAGGGAGTAAGAGAGGATATGAGCAACAACGGCGTACTGATCATCGATATGGCCATCCTGGTGGGGATCTTCCTGCTGGGGTTACTGGCTAAGTTGTTTCCTAAGAACGGCCGCAACACCGGCTCGAAACAGTGAACAGTGGACAGTGATTTTTTTCGGCACCTTGTGAATCGAAGATTTACCGCGGGAAGGGCGCAATGCGAAAGACTCTTGCAACTATCGGTTTGACGGTTCTGGCACTTCAGATTTGGGGCTATTGTAGCGACGTATTCGGCCCCAATCGCCTGCCGGATCGGATTCCAATCCACTTTGATATTGCCGGGCATCCCAATGGCTGGGGTTCGCCCATGTCCTTAATTTTCCTGCCCATCTTGAGCCTGGCGCTTTTTCTATTGCTCACGGCAATCGCGCGCTTACCATCGATGTTCAATTACCCGGTCGGGGTGACGGAAGCGAACCGCGACCGGTTGCAATCGCTGACGATTGACCTGCTGGCGTGGATGAGGACGGAGATCATCTGCATCTTTGCCATGGCGCAGTGGATGTCTTCCCATCTGGCGCGTCATCCGGAGCAGGCAACCTTTTCTTTCATCTATCTTGCGCCTGTGGGAGTGATTTTTGCCACGGTTGCCTGGTACATCGTGGCCATGCTACAGGCAGGGCGGATGCAAATAGCATCCCGACCCTGAACGAAAACCATCAACCACTCACCTCCCGGATGAAGGGGCCGGGATTGCAATGGATAACCAAATCATTTTGATTGTCGGACTGGGCGTACTCGCACTGATCTTCATCATGGGTCTGCTCGCCAAGATGTATCGCAAGGCTGGACCTAACGAGGCCTTGATTGTCTACGGATTCCGCGGTCCTCGCGTCATCAAGGGCCACGGCACGGTGATCTTCCCCATGGTGGAGAACTGCCGCGAACTGAGCCTGGAGCTGATGAGCTTCGATGTGGCTCCGCAACAGGACCTTTACACCAAACAGGGCGTCGCGGTGACCGTCGAGGCAGTCGCGCAGATCAAGGTGCGCAGCGACCAGGCTTCGATTCTGACCGCGGCCGAGCAGTTCCTGACCAAACCGCCGCAACAGCGCGAAGGACTGATTCGCCTGGTGATGGAAGGCCATCTGCGCGGCATCATCGGCCAGTTGACGGTGGAGCAGATCGTCAAGGAGCCGGAGATGGTGGGAGACCGCATGCGCGGCACCTGCGCCGACGACATGAGCAAGATGGGCCTGGAGGTGATCTCGTTCACCATCAAGGAAGTCCGCGACAAGAACGAGTACATCTCGAACATGGGCCGGCCGGATGTTGCGCGTATCAAGCGCGACGCCGATGTGGCCACCGCCGAGGCGGAGCGCGACACCGCGATTTTGCGCGCCAACGCGATGCGCGATTCCTCAGTGAACAAGGCCAAGGCCGACCAGGAGCGGGTGATCGCCGAGACCGCATCAGCCACACGCCAGGCCGAGGCACAGCGCGATCTGGACATCAAGAAGGCCGAGTACGCCGAGCAGAGCCGCCGCCAGCAGGCCACCGCCGACAAGTCCTATGAGCTGCAAACCAACGTCATGCTTCAGCAGGTGACCGCCGAACAGGTAAAGGTGCAGCAGGTGGAGCGCGAGGGGCAGATCAAGGTGCAGGAGGCGGAGATTCTGCGCAATGAAAAGCAGCTCATCGCCACCGTGCTCAAAGCCGCCGAGATCGAGCGGCAGCGCATCGAGAACATGGCAGCCGCGGAGAAGAACCGCCTGACCACCGAAGCCGAGGGCCGCGCAGCCGCGATCCGCGCGCAGGGCGAGGCCGAGGCCAGCATCATCTTACAAAAGGGAACGGCCGAAGCCAAGGCGATGAGCGTGAAGGCCGAGGCCTACCAGGAGTGGAACCAGGCCGCGGTTGTGGACAAGCTGCTCACCAACATGGCCGACGTGGTGCGCGCGATGGCCGAGCCGCTCAGCAAAGTGGACAAGATCACCATTGTCTCGACGGGAGGCGAAGACGCCGCCGGAGCGTACAAGATCACCGGCGACATGACGAGGATCGCGGCGCAGGTTCCGGCGCTCTTTGAGGCCTTGAGCGGCATGGACATCAAGCAACTGATGTCCAACGTGAAGGCCATCAAGCCGAAGGCGGGAGAGAAGCCGGAGGAAAAGTAAAGACTGGGTGCCCCATCCTTGTGGCGTTCTTGTTCTTGCCGCAAGGGTGGGATACCACGAACCAAATCATCGCTGATTGAAGAACATTCAAGACGAGGAGATTATGAAGAAAACAGTTTGTATGACCGCACTCTTGGGAATCATGATGTTGCCCTGCGCAGCCTTTGCGCAAGCCCCTGCCGCACAACCCACGACCGCGCCTGCGGCTGCGGCATCAACGGCCGTTCCTGCCGATCAACAGCCCACGAAGGAACAGCTGATCAAGCTCTTCGAACTGATGCATGTGCGCGACCAGATGGCGTCGGTGACCAAGATGATGCCCGCGCTGGTGCAGCAGCAGATGAAAACGCAAATGCAGCAGATGCAGAAAGACCATCCGGAGATGGGTATGATGTCCGAAGAAAAGCAGCAAGCCGTCGGGATAGTCATGGACAAGTACATGGCGCGGGTCTTCGACATCTACCCTTTCGACGAGATGATCTCGGATATGGCGGGCATCTATCAAAAGCATCTGTCCCGCTCCGATGTGGACGGGATGATTGCCTTTTACAGCACGCCGGCCGGGCAGCACATGGTTGCGATGACGCCGGTCATCATGCAGGAGTATATGCCTCTGGTTATGCAACGGATGCAGGAGCGGATGAAGCCCTTGACGGATGAGATGAGCAAGGAGATGGAGCAAATCGCCAAACCCGCGGCTCCGGCAGCGGATAAGCCGGCTGAGAAGTAAATGCTGGGCGCCCCACCCCTCGCCGCGTTCTTCTTTTTGCGGCCCAGGGAGGGATGCCACAACACTCGAATTGTTTTGTAACAGGGCATGGCTTCAGCCGTGCCGCACTGAGCGCATCCATGAACCGGGGCTCTAGCCCCTGAAAACAGTCTTGAGGAAGACGAGGAGAGTATGAAGAAAACAGTTTGTATTGCCGCACTCCTGGGAATGTTGATGTTGCCTTGCGCGGTCTTTACGCAGACACAGGCTGCACAACCCCCGGCCGCGGCGGTGGCACAGGATCAGACCGCTAAACAAGAAGCTGCGAAACAGGCCGCGCGATCATGGTTGGCGTTAGTGGACGCCGTCAACTACGGACAAAGCTGGCGGGAGGCCGCATCGTTCTTCCAATCAAAAGTATCGAAGGAGGATTGGGAGAAGGCTCTTCAGCAAGTCCGTGCACCGCTTGGCGTCGCCGGTAGTCGAACGCTGTTGGGGGCGCAGTATCAAACCGATCTTCCCAATACGCCGAAGGGAGAGTACGTCATCCTTCCGTACAAGACCGAGTTTGCGGGCATGGGGCCGGTTCTGGAGACGGTTATTCTAATGCTCGACAAGGATGGGAAATGGCGTGTGTCGGGGTATTTTGTGAAGCCGGCACAGTAACTCGTTGTGCCGGGCACGAGGTGACTGACAACTGACAACTGACAACTGACGGCTGAACAAACAAGGAGGTACGTCATGGCACTGCTGGAGAGAGTAAGCACATTGTTGCGCGCCAATCTGAACGACCTGATCGAGAAGGCCGAGGATCCGGAGCGGATGTTGAAACAGATCGTGCTGGACATGGAGAACCAGTTGATGCAGGTGAAGACGCAGGTGGCCATCGCCATCGCCGACGAGCACCTGCTGGAGAAGAAGCGCGTCGAGCATACCGAGCAGGCGGCGGAGTGGAGGCACAAGGCGGAGCTAGCCGTACAGAAGGGCCACGACGACCTGGCCCGCGCGGCGCTGGAACGGGCGCTGAGCCACGACCAGCTGGTGGCCGGCTTTACCACCCAGGCCGAGGACCAGAAGCACGAGGCCGACAACCTTCGCCAGGCGCTGCGCAAGCTGGAGCAGAAGCTGGGCGAAACGCGCGCCCATTGCGAGATGCTGGTGGCCGAGCATCGGCGGGCCAAGGTTGTGGGCCGGGCGACGGAGGCGCGGCAAGTGGTAGGTATCGGGCAGGAGCACGCGCTGGGCCGGATGAAGACCCGCGTCCACCTGAAGGCAGCCCAGAACGCCGCCGCCAGCGAGGTGATGGTTCCTGAGTCGCTCGAAGACCGCTTTCATGCGCTGGAGAGCGAAGACCGGATCGAGCTGCTGCTCAATGAGATCAAGACCCGGCAGGCGATCCAATAGAGGCCGCAACTAATCCCACCCTTTCCGCTAGGTAAGCGGAAAGGATGGGGCACCCAGACTCTTATCTGTTGGGGCAGATTGTTGTGTCCTCGGAAGGCAGAAGCGCGTCTAACAAACAGGCACTGTATACGGACGATGAAATGTTTTCTCTGAGCGGGGTTTGAACCGGAGGTTGAACGGTAGGCTTCGCGGGGGAGTGATTTACCCTTAAAGGGTAGCCCCTGGCCGATTCGCGCTTTCACGCGGAGCTGGCTGATCGGGCCAAATCCATGACTGGTGGGCGAATGCGCTTCGGTTCTTATCTTCTTTCCACAACATTTCTTGCTGGAATGGCTCTGGTGGTATCGCCTTCCCGCGCGTCCGCGCAGGAAAATGGCTCGGCTCCGAACGTCACCGCGGCCGCGGAGTTCCCCGATGCGCCGCGGCCGCAGTTCGAGGTTGCGTCAGCCGAGCCTCTTGATCAGCAGACCCCCGCCGCACAGGGCACATCCAGCTCTCAAACCCCCGCGCCGCCGCCCGCCGCCGAAAAAAGCCAGCACGAGAAGGCCGAAGAGCAGATCAAGGAGCAGGAGAAGCAGCGGCTGGTGGGCATTGTGCCGATGTTCAATATCTCCTATCGCGCCGACGCCGTCTCGCTGACCGCGGGGCAGAAGATGAAGCTCGCCCTTCGCTCCACCACCGATCCGGTAGCCTTTGCCGCCGCATTCGTGGTTGCCGGTTATCACGAGGCTCTGGACGACGATAAGGGATTCGGATGGGGACTCCAGGGCTATGGGAAGCGGTCGGGAGCGGCCTATCTGGACGCTTTCGACGGCAACATGATCGGCAACGGCATTCTGCCTTCCATCCTGCACCAGGACCCCCGTTATTTTCGCCTCGGCCACGGAACCGTCACTCACAGGCTCCTGTATTCTCTGGCCACCAATGTAATCTGCAAGCACGATAATACCGGCAAGTGGGAGCCCAACTACTCGAATATTCTGGGCAATATCGCCGGAGGCGCAATCTCCAATCTATACTATCCGTCCAGCAACTCCGGGATTGGCCAGACCTTTACCAACGGTTTTATTGTGACCGCCGAGGGCGGGTTTGGTTCGGTCTTCGATGAGTTCTGGCCCGACGTTTCGCGCAAAGTGCTTCATCGGGATCCCACGCATGGCCTCGATGCCCAGGCGCGCGCCGACGAGAAGGCCCGCAAAGACGCCGAAAAGGAAGCCCGGCAGGAGCAGAAATAGACCTGCGCGCTGGCTATAAATGCGGATGCGCCGCGAGGTTAGTCGTCCAGCGGCCATGCGCGATATTCTTGAAATAGCAGCGCAGTCCTCTCCCGTTGCTGCGAAAGGAAAACAGCAATGTACTCAGTCCATGCCTGGAGTTGCCTGCTCGCGTTGGCATTCATTCCCGTCTTCGCCGCTGCGCCCTTTGCGCTGGCTCAGACTGCGCCCCAGGACGGCGCCGGAGCCTATGCAACCGGAAAGTATCGCAATCTTTTTGTGGAAGCCGGCCATTCGCCCCAAGAGGTTAAGGCGAAGATCGACGCAGCCTTTCAGCAGCTTTTTCATGGCGACCCGCAGACGCAGGCCGTGGCTTATTCCGCGGGCAGTAACTCCAACGGGCCGCTGATTTATCTGACGGACGTCTATAGCCGCGACGTGCGCACCGAGGGGATGTCGTACGGGATGATGATCGCCGTGCAGTTGGACAAGAAGGCCGAGTTCGACGCGCTGTGGAATTGGGCGATGACCCATATGTACATCAGCGACCCGAAGCATCCGTCGCACGGCTATTTTTCCTGGTCGTGTAAAACGGACGGCTCGCCGAACGATGAGTCTCCGGCACCCGACGGCGAAGAGTACTTCGCGATGGCGCTGCTGTTCGCGGGCAATCGCTGGCCGGGCGGCCACGGCATCTACGACTATCATACCGAAGCCTTGCAACTGCTGACCGCGATGCGTCACCGTGCAGTCATCACCGGCGCCACGAAGTTCGGGCCGCGCAGTGTGGGTGCAGAGGTGAACGAAGAGAACGCGATGATTCTCTTCACCCCGGCAATCATGCCGCATCCTTTCACCGATCCCTCCTACCACCTGCCCGCCTTCTACGAGCTATGGGCGCGCTGGGGTCCGGTAGAGGACAGCGCCTTCTGGGCGCGCGCCGCGGAGGTGAGCCGCGCCTTTTTTGTGAAGACAACGAATCCTCAGACCGGCCTTGCTCCCAACTACGCCAACTTCGACGGCACGCCGCACGTAACCGAATATCCGCAGTCGGGCATCTTCGCTTACGATGCGTGGCGCACGGCCAGCAACTGGTCAGTGGATTGGTCGTGGTGGCGCAAGGCGCCCGCGGAGCAGGAGTTGAGTGACCGCATCCAGAAATTCTTTGCAGCGCAGGGCATCGACAGCTATGGGCCGGTCTACACGCTGGACGGCAAAGATTCTGGCGCGCCAGGACAGAACAAGGACCATCCCGCCGGGTTGGTGGGCGCCAATGCGGCCGCCGGGCTCGCGGCCACCGACCAGGCCCGCGCAAAGCAGTTCACCGAAGCCTTGTGGAAGACGCCAATCCCCTCTGGCCAGGGCCGCTATTACGACGGCATGCTTTACCTGATGAACTTCATGCATATCAGCGGCGAGTTCCGCATATGGGCGCCGAAATAGCGCCACTCATTTTCGAGCATTATCTCCGTTCCAGCCATGCGCGCATCGATGGCCCCACCCTGGCCGCAAAAAAATGCGCGGCGAGGGTGAGGCGCCCATCTTCAATGTTAGTGCTTATGGATAGATGCCGCGCAGCTTGACGGCCTCAGCCACGCGCCCAATTCCCAGCATGTTGGCAGCGATGCGCATGGGAACTTTGCGCTCCAGATGGATCTTCAGCACATCAGAGAAAGCGGTCTTCATCACGCGCTCCAGGCGGTTGTAGATGTCCTGCGCGTCCCAGAAGAGGTGCTGCTCATCCTGCACCCACTCGAAGTAAGAGACGGTCACTCCGCCGGCGTTGCAGAGAATGTCGGGAATCACGAAGACTCCTTTGCCATCCAGGATTCTGTCCGCCGCCGGGGTGATAGGTCCGTTGGCTGCTTCGGCGATAATCTTGGCGCGCACCGCGGATGCGTTATCGGAGTGAAGCGCATTCTCCAGGGCCGCCGGAACCAGGATGTCGCATTCCATGGCCAGTAACTCAGCCGGCGTAATCGCCTCGCTTCCCGCGAACTCCGCGACGCGCCCGGCGGACTCCTTGTGCGCGATCAGCTCGGGAATATTCAACCCATTTCGGTTGCAGATGCAGCCGGTTGAATCGCTGACCGCGATCACCCTGGCCCCGGCCCGATGCAATAGATCCGCCGCAATCGAACCGGCATTCCCAAAGCCCTGCACAACCACCGTCGCGCCCTTCATGGGGAGCTTGAGATGCGCGCAGGCGTGCTCGATGGTGTAAAAAACGCCGCGCCCGGTGGCTTCGTTGCGGCCCAGCGAACCGCCCAGGCTGATGGGTTTTCCGGTCACCACACCGGGAATCGGATATCCCTTGGTCATCGAGTAAGTGTCCATGATCCACGCCATGGTCTGCGGATTCGTGTAGACATCCGGCGCAGGTATGTCCTGCTCAGGACCGATCAAGGGAAGAACGGCGCTTGTGTAGCGCCGCGTCATGCGTTCCAGTTCGCCTAGCGACATGTGCTTCGGATCGCAGGTGATCCCGCCCTTGGCGCCGCCGAAGGGAATGTTGACTACGGCGCACTTCCAGGTCATCCATGTGGCCAGCGCCTTCACCTCGTCCAGTGTCACCTGGGGGTGAAAGCGAATGCCGCCCTTGCCGGGCCCGCGCACCGTGCTGTGCTGCACGCGATAGCCTTCAAAGCGGCGAATGCGCCCGTCTTCCATGCGCACCGGCACGGTGACCGTAAGAATCCGCTCGGGATACTTGATCATCTCCCGAATATCGTTGTTGAGCTCTAATTGGTTGGCTGCCGTATCGAAGTTCTCCAGCGCAACGTCATAGGAATTGTCTGCAACATTCATTGTGAGCATCGTCTTTCCTCCTTGACTGCACCAATACGTCAGGCGCTTCAGCAAGGATCAACGGCTCAACCAGCATTGACTACCGCGGGAGAGCTTCGGTTCTGCTCGTACTGCATCCGCGCCTGTCGCTACCACTATTACCAGGCAATGACAGGCCATTGCCTGTCAGCCCACACTGCACCCTATCTGCAAGAGTCCGGGCGCGATTCTCTCGCCAACTCCCGGCCCCGCTCAATCGCGCGCCGGTTCAACTCCGTCCAGCGCGGATTTTTCACCAGCTTCTTGAGCGCCGCGTCAATGTTAATCTCCCGCAACACCCCGGTAATTTCCAGCAGCGCGCCCAGCATCACCATGTTGCCCGCGCGCGGATTGCCCAGCGCATCGGCGATTTCCGTGAAGGGACGCGCCAGCACCTGCACGCCTGGCCGCTCGCAATCGGCCGGGAACTCCTCGCCGTTGTAAAGAATCCATCCGCCCTCGGGCACGCTCTTCACAAACTTGCGCAGCGCCGGTTCATTCATCGCCACCAGCACATTGGGACTGGTCACCATCGGTGAATCGATGACGCGCCTGGACAGGCGCACATGACAGTTCGATGTGCCTGAACGCATCTCCGGCCCATACGAAGGCAGCCAGGAAACTTCCAGGCCGGCGTCCAGCCCGGCCTCGGCCAGCACCTCGCCCAGCAGCAAGACTCCCTGCCCGCCAAAGCCTGCCACGCGCACGGCAAGATTCAGATCAGCGGCCGTATTATTGTGTATATCCGGATTGCCCTCCGGCAGATCTTCGCTGGCGACGCCAAGAATCTGCGGAATCCGATTCAGCGCCGGCGCGGCTTCAGGCAGCACTCGCGGTTGCGCTTCTTTGGTGCGATCGCGAAAGACTCCCAGCGGGAATGTCTTCTCCATTACGTCGCGCACCCAGTGCTGCGCCTCGACCGGAGTCATCTTGAAAAGCGTCGGACAGGGTGAGAGTACCTCAATCAGCGAGAAGCCCAGCCCGCGCACCTGGTTCTCCATGGCCTTCTTGATGGCGCGCGCGGCCTGCATGATCTGCTTGTTGTCTCCCAGGCCCACGCGCTCAATGTAAACCGGAGCTTCAAGTGTGGCCAGCAGTTCGCATACGTGCAGCGGATAGCCTTCGTTGGCCGCGCTGCGTCCCTCCGGAGAGGTCGCGGTCTTCTGCCCCAGCAGCGTTGTCGGCGCCAATTGTCCGCCGGTCATGCTGTAGATGGCGTTGTTCACGAAGATCACCGTGATGTGTTCGCCGCGATTGGCCGCGTGCAGAATCTCCGCCGAGCCGATGGCAGCCAGGTCTCCGTCGCCCTGGTAGTCGAGTACGATGCTCTCCGGCCTGCTGCGCTTCACACCGGTTGCCACCGCCGTCGCGCGTCCATGCGCCGCCGAAACATTGCCCACATCGTAGTAGTAGTAAGTGAAGACTCCGCAGCCGACCGGGCCAACCAGGATGGTGCGGTCCTGAATGCCCAGCTCATCGATGGCCTTGGCCATCATCTTGTGCGTCTGGCCGTGCCCGCAGCCGGGGCAGAAGTGCGTCTGGTGCTGCAACTCATCCTTGCGCTCATAGCGCTCGTAGAAGGCCTTCGCCTTGCCGTGCGAAACTTCGTATTCCGCAATCATCTCGCTAGACATTTGCCACCAACTCCTCTTCCTGCTCAACGGCCGGCAGGATTTGCCGCGCCAGCTTTCGCACCAATCCAAGCACTTCGCCGTGCGACGGCACATTGCCGCCCACCCGGCTGAAAAACTCCACGGGCCGCGCACCGTTCAGCGACAGGCGAACATCTTCCAGCATCTGGCCGTTGCTCATCTCCACCACTACAAAGACGCGCGCGCTTTTGGCCAGCCGCTGGAAATGCAACTTGGGAAACGGGAAGAGCGTGATGGGGCGCAACACGCCGACCTTGAGCCCGTCCGCGCGCGCCTCCGCCGCCACCGCCTTCAGAATCCGGCCCATGATTCCGTAGCCGGTGAGCACAATCTCCGCATCCGCGGTGCGCCATTCCTCGGCGCGGGTTTCATGCTCCTCGGCGTGTCGATACTTGGCTTCCATGCGGCCCTGATGCGCTTCCATCTCATCGATATCCAGATGCAAGGAGCCGATCAGATTGCCGCGCGTCTCCTTCGTGCCCGTTACGGCATAGTCAGGCGTCCGCGGCTCAACGGCCGTCTGCGAAAACTCGACCGGCTCCATCATCTGCCCGATGAATCCATCGGCCAGGACGAAAACCGGATTGCGATAACGGTCTGCCAGCCTGAAGGCCAGCGCGGTCAGGTCTGCCATCTCCTGCACCGAATGGGGCGCCAGCACGATGGTCCGGTAGTTGCCGTGGCCGCCGCCCTTCACCACCTGGTTGTAGTCGCCCTGCTCGGCGGCAATGTTGCCTAATCCCGGCCCGCCGCGTGTGATGTCGGCAATCACGCAGGGCAGCTCCGCGCCCGCCATGTAGCTGATGCCTTCCTGCATCAGGCTGATCCCCGGCCCGCTCGACGCCGTCATTGCGCGCACGCCCGCCGCCGCCGCGCCGTAGAGCATATTCACCGCCGCGACCTCGCTCTCCGCCTGCAGGAAGACCCCGCCCGCTCGCGGCATATAGAGCGCCGCGGCCTCGGCAATCTCGCTGGCAGGCGTGATCGGATAGCCATAGAAAGCGCGGCATCCGGCCAGGATCGCGCTCCTCACAATCGCTTCGTTTCCCTTCATCAGTTGCTTGCGCATTCGCTTGCTCCTACCATGCCTGTTTCCACAATGCGTGTTCGATTCGCTAGTCTTAATACAGTAATCGCGCCCGGCTCGGGGCACGCCATAAAGCAGATTCCGCAGCCTGTGCAGCCCGTGCCTTTGTAGGCCGCCGTGCGATAGCCGTAATGATTCAGCCGTTCGCCCAGCGCAATCACCTTCGGCGGGCAGGCCTCCACGCAGAGTCCGCATCCCTTGCACTCTTCCACATCCACCCGCAATTGTCCACGGTCCTGCTTTTCCATATTCGCCATTCCCACTCCTCTCCGGCAGCCGCCAGCCTTCAGACCTGCAGTATCGCCGCTGCCTTGCGCATCAGGTAATTCGAGCGCATCGCAAAATCTTCCAGTTCCGCCCTGAACTGCGGATCGGCGATGGCGATCAACGCCTCCGCCCGCTCGCGCAGCGTCTTGCCATGCAGGTACGCGATGCCGTGCTCGGTCACCACGTAATGCACGTCGGCACGCGAGGTCACTACGCCCGCGCCCGGCTCCAGCATCGGCACAATCCGCGAAACCGTGCCGTGCCGCGCCGTCGCAGGCAGCGCGATGATCGGCACTCCGCCTTTGGAACGCGCGGCACCGCGAATGAAATCCACTTGTCCGCCAAAGCCGCTGAAGGGCTTTGTTCCCAGCGAGTCGGCGCAGACCTGCCCGGTCAGGTCCACTTGCAGCGCCGAGTTGATGGCCACCATATTGTCGTTTTTCGCCACCACAAACGGGTTGTTCGTATAGCTGATCGGCTGAAACTCAAAGGTTGGATTGTGGTCAATGAAATTGAAGAGCCGTTGCGATCCCAGCACGAACGAGAGCACCACCTTGCCGCGATGCAGTGATTTTCTCTCGCCGGTCAGCACGCCCGCTTCCATTAAGTCAATCACGCCATCCGAGACCATCTCGGAATGAATTCCCAGATCGCGCCTGTCTCCCAGGCAAGAAAGCACCGCGTCGGGAATCCCGCCGATCCCGGTCTGAATGGTCGCTCCGTCGGCGATCAGCGAAGCCACATTCGCTCCCACCCGGCGCTGGATCGCGGTGGATGGCTCAGGATGCGACTCCAGCAGCGGCCGCGATGTTTCCACAATTGCCGATAGGTGGCTCACATGAAAGGACGTGTCTCCATGCGTGCGCGGCATCCGCTCATTCACTTCGGCAATCACCGTCTTGGAGGCGCGAGCCGCATTCAACGTGCAATCCGCCGTCGTCCCCAAGGTCACAAATCCGTGTTCATCCGGGGGCGAAACCTGCATCAGCGTAACATCCAGCGGCAGAGCGCCGCTGGCGAACAAGCCTTCAATCTCGCTGAGGAAGATGGGGGTGTAGTCGGCGCGTCCGGCGGCCGCCGCCTCGCGCACATTGTCTCCTAAAAACAATGCGCGATGACGAAAGATTCCTTCGTACTCCGGCCTGGTATACACCGCCTCGCCCAGTGTCTTCATGTGAACGATTTCGACATTGCGCAATTCGGGAGCGCGCTCGACCAACGCGTCCAGCAGCACGGAAGGCGTGCCGCACCCGGACTGGACCCATACGCGGTCGCCGGAGCGAACCAACTTGAGCGCCTGTGCGCCCTCCATGCACTTGCTCCGATACTCCTCGCGCCAGTTCATTTATAGACTCCACTATGCTCTTGCGCTGACAACTGCGCTTCGCAGTTCTCTACAAAGGATCTTCCCCAAAACCCAAATCATTCTCGTCTTCGCAAGGGTGCCCGGCAGTGACGCGCGTCACTTCTAAAAAACGCATTTCATTGGCTGCATCTCCATGGTACGGCCTCTGACCAGGGGAATGAAACCAGGTACCCCACCATGCCGCATTCTTGTTTTTGCGACTAGCGTAAGAAACTTTAAACTCATCCGATCCTAGTGATTGTAAGTACTGTAAGCAATGTCGATTTGCATTCCGCAGCAGCCGGATGAATAATTGCGCTCGGATGAGAACACAGATCAAATCCGTCGCGAAAGGCAAGCCGGAAGGCTCTTCAACGGCCGTCAAGACGGCTCTGATGCTGATCGGATGCAGCGCCGTCCTCGGCCAGATCGTCCTCATGCGCGAACTGATGGCCGTCTTCAACGGCAACGAAATCTCGCTGGGCATTCTGCTGGCCACATGGCTCTTCTGGACCGCGATCGGCAGCTTCGTGTGCAGTGCTCTCGCGCAGCATGAAGACAATGCTCGCCGCGCGGTGGCCACGCTCGAATGTCTGCTGGGAATCAGCCTGCCGCTCACCGTCTGGGCATTGCGCTGGAGCAAGAGCCTCTTTCAAACCGTGCCCGGCGAACTGGTCGGCCCGCTTCCGGTGCTGCTTGCATCGCTCATCTGCCTGAGCCTCTTCTGCGTGATCGCGGGCGCGCTTTTTGTATCCGCTGCGCGCATGATGAGCATCGAATCCGCGGTAGACGCGCGACGTGCCAGCAGCGCGGCGTACCTGCTGGAAGCGGCCGGCTCTGCCGTGGGAGGAATCGTCGCCAGCCTGGTGCTTCTGCGCTTTCTCTCGCCCTTCCAGATTGCCGGCCTCGTGCTTCTTATGAACCTGCTGATGGCAAGCGTCCTCTGGTTGCGCATGAGCCGCAAAGAGATTGCGGCCGCGGTTGCGACTGCGACGCTGATCGCTGTTTTTCTTCTTATCGAAGTTGCGCCGCGCATGGATAGGCTGGCGCAGGCGCAGGAGTGGCGCGGCTTTCATCTGCTCGCCTCGCGCGATTCAATCTACGGCAACTTGACGGTTATTGCAACCGGCAACAATCGCAGCCTTTATGAAAACGGCCTGATTCTGGCCAGCACGCCGGACGAGAGCGCAGCCGAAGAATCGGTGCACTACGCGCTGCTGGAGCATCCCGCGCCGCACAGGATTCTGCTCATCGGCGGCGGCGCCGTCGGCAGCGTCCCGCAGGCGCTCAAGCATCCCACTGTCGAACGCATCGACCTGGTCGAGCTGGACCCCGCGCTGATTCGCATGGCGCGTGATTATCTTCCATCCGACTCCGCGCCTGCCGATCCACGCGTGCATCTGCACTATGCCGATGGCCGCGCGTATCTCAATGCGACGCGCGACCGCTTCGATGTAATCATTGTCAGCCTTCCTGACCCGCAGACCGCGCAGTTGAACCGCTTCTACACCGCCGACTTCTTTCGCTCCGCGCGCGATCATCTTGCGCCGGACGGCTTGCTCGCCTTGCAACTTCGCTCGTCGGAGGAAGCCATCAGCCCCGATCTGGCGGACTTCCTGCGCTGCATCAATCGCACGCTGCATGAGGTCTTTCCCGACGTTGTCGCGATTCCCGGTGATACGATTCACTTCTTCGCCGCAACGCGCCCCGGTCTTCTTACCGACGATCCGCGAGTGCTGGTCGCGCGGCTGCTCGCGCGCCATTTGCAGACGCGTTACGTGCGCGAATACTTCATTCCCTTCCGCATGATGCCCGATCGCATGGAGCAGGCGCGCGGCGAACTGCAGCCGCTGGCCGCGACACAAGTCAATCGCGACTTCTCGCCCATCGCCTACTACTTCAATACGGTTCTTTGGAGCGCGCAGTTCAAGCCCGACTATGCCAACTGGCTGCGTTCGGCCGCGCGCGCGCGCTTCTCCGCCGTGCTCGACGTCTCTCTCATCGTTCTGTTATCCGTGGCAGCGCTGCTCGCGTTTGCGACCACTCGCGAATGCCGAGCCCGCTTCACCGCTGCCGGCGCGATGGCCGCGACCGGCTTCACGCTGATGGCGCTGGAAATTATTCTGCTGCTCGCTTTCCAATCCCTCTACGGCTTCCTTTACCGTCAACTCGCCATTCTGATTGCTCTATTCATGGCGGGCATGGCGGTTGGAAGCTGGCTTGGGTTGCGCCACATTCGCCGCGACGGCCGTCCGCCCGGCCGCGCCGTCGCGATCACGCAATTTGTGCTCGCGCTCGCCGCGCCTCTGCTGATGCTCGTGATCAGCCTGCTCGCCAAGCTCTCCGGGACGACGGCAATCTGGCTGGCCGCGCAGTGCGCCTTCCCGGCGCTGGCCACGCTCTCGGGCATCCTGGGCGGCCTTCAGTTCCCCCAGGCGACGCAACTCTACGGCGAAAGCGGAGGGCGAGGGCTGGGCTGGCTCTACGCCGTCGATCTGCTTGGCGGCTGCGCGGGCGCTCTGCTGCTGAGCGCCTACCTCATCCCGGTCTTCGGATTCTGGCGGACTGCGTGGCTTTCAGCGGCGGTGAATCTGGCGCCGGCTCTGCTGGCTGCGCGGATTTGCTTTCCGCGCCGCGAGCGGCCATGACTGATCACCGCGGCGAGTCCGGCATTTCCATGGCCACAACGACCAAAGCAGGAAAAGAAATCTCTGAGAAACAGCCAATGTAGGAAGACGAATTCTGAAAAATAATTCAGATTAAAGTTTTTTCCATTTTTGCCGAAAATTATGTAAAGAGCGCCTAGGCTAAGAAGTAGCCAGACCAGAGACGGAAGTGCCGAGCCCGGCGAATGTGTACGCCCTCCCCCAGCGGATGGTTCCGGGGCTTGGGGCCGTCTCTGGTCTTCCCTCCAGCGGCTCTCCGCCGCGAGCTTGAGCCGCAACCACGGTGGCGCTCGAAATCGGGGAGATGCGACAAATCGAGACCAGCGGCCGGCACGCAACACTGCCCGCCGCTGGTCTCGATTTGGTTTTTGCGCGGGAGCGGTTGAGCCACTCCCGTGCGTCATATTTCTGGTAACCAAGGCGGCTGAGGCCGCCTTTTTCTTTGCGAGGAGCTTTCCGAATGAATCCCATTTCGAATATCTGGAACCACCCAAAGACCTCGGCCACCGGACTGCTGATTGGGGTCATCACCATCGCCAGCGTGTTTTCGCAGCAGGGCATCACGCTGGGCACGGCCGGCAGCGGCACCATGGTTACGCTGGTGAGCGGCCTGGCCACCGCGCTGTTGGGCCTGCTGGCCCGCGATCCAGCCCCATCCAAGGTCAACTCCACCAACTCTACCGCCAAGCTCGGAGTCTGGGCGCTGATTGCCCTGCTGCTGCTTTTCACGGCCGGTTGCTCGGGCACAAGTGTGGCTCAGAACATTGTGAACTGGACGCCGGCGCTGCAATCCGCCGTGGCCACGGTGGATTCGACCGCGACGCTGCTGGCTCCGGCGGATGCGCCGATCTTTACCGCGGCCACGGTGGGCTTCGACGCGGCCTCCAACCTGCTGGTGGCGCAGGCCAAAGCGTACCTGGCCAATCCGACGGCCCCTGTCCTCCAGCAACTGCAAACCGCCGTGGTGGCCTTCCAGCAGCAGGTGAACGCGGCGCTGCTGCAAGCGGCCAGGATTGCCAACCCCGCCAGCCAGCAGCAGGTACTGAACGCGATCAACGCGGTGGCGACTGTGGTCAGCGCAATGCTGGCGCTGGTTATGTCCATCTCCAGCAAGGGCGCCGTGGCGCGCATGGCCTCGCAATCGACGATCAAGCTGGCTCAGGTCCGGCCGTATTTGGATGAAGGCAGGGCAGCCGAGCTGGTGGCAGTCCACTACGGAGAGCCGGTGAACCAGGCGGCAATGCAAGTTGCCCAGGTGGAAGTGAGCGCGGCCCAGGCCGGGTTCTAGTCAGACAGGAACGCGAGGCGGAGGCAATGGCCGCCGACTTGCGTTCCAACTTCAACTGAGCCTGAATAGTGATCCGATCCGATCACATATTGCCTACTAAGTATGGTGCGCCCGGAGAGATTCGAACTCCCGACCTAACGCTCCGGAGGCGTTCGCTCTATCCAGCTGAGCTACGGGCGCGCATTACCAGCATATCGTACTTTGGATTCTTCCGGGTGAAAGCAGCCAGCGGACCAGATTAATGCCGGATTCGACTCACTGCTTTTACTCTTCGTGAGGCTCGTCGTCGAGGTTATCCAGCGCGGTCAGAGCTTCGTCGGGCACATCCCACTGGCGGAGAATCTTGTAGATGACACCGGGAGAAAAACCGGCGGCGACCAGGCGGCGCATGATGCGCGCGGTCTCCTTCTCGCTCTCCGGCTTGAGCAGGTGCTTGCGTTCCAGGTGCGCGCGGGCCAGCGCCTCTTCGCTGGTCTGGCCATAGCGGGCTTCCAGGGTCTCTGCGATCAGCTCGCTGCCGACGCCCTTCTGCTGCAAGTCCCGGCGAACGCGGCGCTTGCCCAGCTTCTCGTTCTCCTGGCGTAGGCGGGCGTAGGTCTCGGCAAAGGCGGCATCGTCCAGGTAGCCGTGCTCGCGCAGGCGGGCCAGTGCAGCCGCGATTGCCGCCTCCCCGCGTTCTCCCGGCTCGACGCGCCTCTGCATCAGCTGCCGCAGCTCGGCTTCCGAGCGCATCGCCCGCCCCAGCGTCTTGACGGCGTAGTCGTAGAGCCCGGCTTCGTTGAGGAAGGGGCGGGGCTTGCCGGATTTGCGTTGAAAGGGCAATGTCAGCTCTTGACTTTCACTTTCTTGGCGGAACAGCGACTGGGCGCGGGTCTCTTCGCCAAGCCTTGGCTTTCTGCTGCTGCCCAAATCGCCTCGCGCAATGCCTGCGACTTAGTCCAACCTGTGCGCTTCATGATGCGGGACGGCGCTACCTCGGACTTGGTGTCAAGAGTCGCGGATACTCGATAAGTCATCGCCATGCGGTTGATAGTACAACGGTTCGTGAATTTACTCCAGATCACATTCGCGGAATGGAGTCCACTGTTCCCCAACTTGGCACTCGCACGAGCGCGAACCTGCCTTTTCCCTGTTCCCTGTTCCCTATTCCCTGTTCTCAGTCACTTCGTCCACTCATCGACCCAGTCGTTCACCGTCTTGTACCAGAGGCGCGAGTTCTGCGGCTTCAGCACCCAGTGGCCCTCATCGGGGAAGTAGAGCATCTTGCTGGGCACCTTGAGCCGCTGCAAGGTGGTGAAGAGCTGGAAGCCCTCGCTGACGTCGAGGCGGTAGTCGAGCTGGCTGTGAATCACCAGCGTGGGGGTCTTGAAGTTTTTGGCCGACATCGCCGGAGACCACTTGCGGTAGGGATTCTCGGCGTCCGGTTTGCCATAGTAATCCCATGGCTTGCCCTTGAATTCCCACTCGTTGAACCACAGCTCTTCCGTGGACCCGTAGGCCGATTCGGGGTTGAACATTCCGTCGTGGCTGACGATGCACTTGAAGCGGTCGGTATGGCCGAGAATCCAGTTGGCCATGTAGCCGCCGTAACTAGCGCCCAGCGCGCACTCGCGCGTCTTGTCGATGAAGGGATAGTGCTGCTCGGCGTAGTCCAGCCCCTGCATCAGGTCGGTGAAGGGCTTGCCGCCCCAGTCGCCGTTGACGCCATCGACAATCGCCTGCCCGTAGCCGGTCGAGCCGCGCGGATTGATCATTACCACCACGTAGCCGTTGGCGGCAAAGAGTTCCGCGTTCCAGCGATAGCTCCACGAATCGCCCCACGCTCCTTGCGGGCCGCCGTGGATGAGGAACTTGAGCGGATACTTCTTCGCCGGATCAAAGCCAGGAGGACGGATGATGAAGCCTTGCAGATAAGTATTGTCGTTTGTCGAAAACACAAAAGGTTCTAGCTCGGCCAAGTCCAACTGGGCAAGGAGACCGTCATTGAGATGAGTTAACTGTGAATCATTGATACCTAACATTGGGCGACTGCCAAATCGAATCCCCTCGCTAGTTTCCGAAATGCGATTGACGAAGTCAGGTTGCCTGTTCTGAATCGAGTAGATCTCTGAGGGGCGTTGAACGCCCATTCTTGTGATAAGAATAGTTTTTGCGTCCGGTAGTATATGCAGATCACTGCACTCACCCCGGTAAATGTGATCTAAGGATCCGATGGACTGGACATTTCGGTCCGTCGTATCTGTCTGAAAAAGATGAGAGGAAGAGGGATAACTTATGAATGGCGGGCCGTTCAGAATCCTCCTTTGTTCGATTGGGCCGTTTACCGATCCATTAGAAATAAAGTAGGTTGACTTCGAGTCCAACGCCCATGCGAATTCATCGATCCAAGCATCATAATCCGGCAGCAGGTTTTTTTCTTGCTTGGTCGTGCGGTTGTAGACGAAGAGCCGGAACTTGTCGCTCTCGTACCCTGCCCGCGCCTCCGAGCGCCACGCAATGTACTTGCCGTCGGGCGAGTAGGCGGGGTTGAAGTTGCCACCCGCCGAGGTGCTGATCGCCACAGGCTTTGCCGCCGGGTTGGTCAGGTCGAGGGTAAAAATCTTCGCGCTCACGCTGATCGCCGGTTCCGGGTCGAGGTTCTCGGTGAAGGCCAGCTCCTTCGAGTCGGGCGCAAAGGCGCAGCCGCAGCCGCCGCCATCGAGCGAGAAGGGCGGAAGGTCATGCGGATCGTTGGGCGTCAGGTCGCGCAGCGCGCCCGTCGCAACCGTCAGTAGAAAGAGGTGGCTGCGCTTCTCGCCGGTGTAGTGGTCCCAGTGGCGATACAAAAGATGCGTAAAAATCTGCGCCTTGACCTTGCTGGCAGCAGCAGCCGTGTCGCGGTCGGCGTTGCATTTATCGCCGGTGGCTGCATCGGCTGGAGTGATCACCGGACAGTCCGGATACACCGCCGAAGTAAAGAGAACGGAGTGCCCGTCCGGCGACCAGATCGCGTCGCCGGCTTCGGTCGAGATCGCCGTTAGCTTTTTGGGGTTGGCGGTTGCGCCGGTGGCCGCATCGAAGTCAGCCTTCCAGACCTGTTGGCCACCCTCTCGACCGGAAAGAAAGAGCACGGAGCGCCCGTCCGAGGCAAATTGAATCCCCGAGTCGCCCGGCTGCGCCACGGCGAGCTTCTTCGGCTCGCCGCCGGCAATCGCCTGAATCCACAGCTCCGCTGTTTTGGTGTTTTGGTCGAGGTTGACGGTGATTACGCCGTAGGCCAGCCACTTGCCGTCGGGCGAGACGGCGGTGTCGCCCAGCCGCTTCATCTTCATCAGATCCTCGAAGGTCATGGGGCGCTTGCCGGGTGCGGTTTGGGCTGGGCAAAACGAGGTGAGGACGAAGGCGAGTGCGAGTGAGAGACAAATCGTGATTTTGCGCATGGTTTTTTCCTGTTCGCGCGGGGAAATGGTGGTTTCTGCGCGAAGAAGAAGTTTACACCCGACACGGGTGTATAGGGCAGGGGTAAAGATTTGAATGCACGCGCAGATGCCACGCCCATTCAAAGCCGATAGCCTTTCCTTGCGCCTGTTAATCTGAGCGCATGGGCAAGCGGGGCTGGGAGGCGGAGAAGATCGCGCGGGTGCGGGGGCGTTTGTTGGCGTGGTATGAGAGCTGTCGGCGCGATCTGCCCTGGCGGCGCAGCCTGAATCCCTACGCTATCTGGGTCTCCGAGATCATGCTGCAGCAGACCCGCGTGGCGGTGGTGGCGGAGCGCTACCAGGACTTCATGGCACGCTTTCCCACGCTGCTCGCGCTGGCGCTGGCCACCGAGCAGGAGGTGTTGGCCGCGTGGAGCGGCCTGGGCTACTATAACCGCGCGCGGATGCTGCACAAGGCGGCCCAGTTTGTGGCTGGCCATGATCAGGGCAACCTGCCGCGGACGGCGGAGGAACTGCGCCTTCTGCCCGGCATCGGAGCCTACACTGCGGCAGCCGTGGCCAGCATCGCTTACGGCGAGCCGGTGGCCGTGGTGGACGGCAATGTGGAGCGGGTGCTTTGCCGGATAGAAGGCTGGAAGGCAGGCAGCCGCGCGGGCGGCGGCAGTGCTGTCCGGCGCGGAATCGAGGAACTGGCCGCCCGGCTGGTGGACCCGCTCCGGCCCGGAGATTTCAACCAGGCGCTGATGGAGCTGGGCGCGACCCTCTGCCTGCCGCGCAATCCGCAGTGCCTGGTCTGCCCGCTGGCCGCCGATTGCAAGACGCGGGGGGAGCACAATACCGCGCCGCGCCCGCGGATGCAGAGCCGCGAGGTGGCCTACGCGCTCTCGGTGCGCAGCGGACTGATCCCCGGCCAGGCGCATCGGGAGGTGCTGTTGGAGCAGCGGCCGGCCTCGCTGACCGTGATGCCGGGGCTGTGGGAGCTGCCCACGCTGCGGGAGTCAGCCGTCCCCAATGAGGCGCTGAAGATGACCTTGCGCCACGCCATCATGCAGGTGAACTACTATGTGCGTATCCGCACAGTCTTTGAAGACGATGTGGCGGCGCTGACCGTTCCCGGCGGCGAGCTGCGCTGGGTTCCGCTGCAGGATGCGGCGGGGATGGCGCTGACCGGCCTGACCCGCAAGGTGCTCGCCCGCGCGCATCTGCTGGCCTCCGCGCCGCTGGATCCCGTGGCACTGCAGGACGGCGAGGAACTCTGACGCTCAAATTGAGGCGCGCCTACGCGCTTTCTCTCGCATCCTGACAGGCTTGCGACGCATCAAACGGGCGTCCTGCATTTTGCAGACGCAGTTGGATATTTCCCCGGCAGCGGCGCATCCGGCAACGCATTACGCAATCAAAAAATAATTCAACCCCCAAGGAGGCACAATGGCAAGCAAGGCAAGCGCGGTTTGGACAGGTTCACTGAAGGAAGGCAAGGGCACGATCTCGACGGCGACGGGCGTGCTGAGCAACGCAAACTACTCATTCGCCACACGTTTTGAAGGCGCGGCTTCGGGCACCACGCCCGAAGAGCTGATTGCGGCGGCACACGCCAGTTGCTTCTCGATGGCGCTGGGCGCGCAGTTGGGCGGCGCGGGGCTGACGCCTGCCAAGATCGAAACCCACGCGTCAGTCACGCTGGGCAAGGTCGGCGACGGCTTCGCTATCACCCGCATCGCGCTGACCACCACGGCCAGCGTTCCCGGCGCCTCGCAGGAGGTTTTTGCCAAGGCCGCCGCTGACGCCAAGGGCGGCTGCCCCATCTCCAAGCTCTTCGCCAACAACACGGAAATCCTGTTGGACGCTAAGCTGGTGTAAGCGGAACTCAAACGCCGTGGCCGGGGCCGAAAGCTCCGGCTTTCCCGGCCCATTTTCGTGCGCCGAAATTTGACACCGGGAGCCGCATTTGCGAGACTCAGAACTGCTGCTTGTTCAGCGAAATGCTGGACTTGCGTACTGTGCCGAAGTGGCGGAATTGGCAGACGCGCGTGGTTCAGGTCCACGTACTCGCAAGGGTGTGGGGGTTCGAGTCCCTTCTTCGGCACCAAGAGTCCTACAAATTATTGATTCAAGTAGGCTTGCAACGGGTTAAGAAGGCTTACTGAATGCTACCCCATCCCATCCACCTGCCACCGGAGTTGCCGTTGCGCTTCGTTGTTGAATCCCCCCAATAACGCCCCAGGGTTCTGCCTTGTTCCTTTTCAGTTGCATCGGGCGGATTTCAGGTGCCTCGTGCGCTGCTTTCGGTTCGACGAAGGCCCGCTCCAGTGTTGTTCGCCAACTCCGGCGTTTACCACGCTGCCGAGAGCACTGCCATTAGCTCCTCGCCCGTGAGCGGAAGCGGGTTGGCCTGCATGCTGCTGGCGCGGGCTGCCTTCTCCACCACGGTGGGCAGATCGGCTTGCGCGATTCCCCAGGCGCGCAGCGCGGGAACGTTGAGATCGGCGCAAAGCGCGTGTACCCATGCGACGCCGTCCTCCGCGGTTGCTTCCTTGCGGCCGGTCAGCAGGCGCGCGATAGCGGCGTAGCGTTCCAACGATGGATGGAGCGGCGCGCGGGCCCGCAAGGCGGCTACGTTGGCGGCCATGCCATGGGGCAGCAGCGCCGCGCAGAGCGCTCCATGCGGAGCATTCCACTCACCTCCCAGCGGCGCGGCAAGGCCGTGCACCACGCCCAGTCCGGCGTTGGCCAGTGCCAGGCCTCCGAACAAGCTTGCCAGCGCCATCTTGCGGCGCGCCTCACTGTCCGCGCCGTCGCGATAGGCGCGGCCCAGCGCCCCGGCGGCGCGCCCGATCCCCTCCACGCAAAGCGCGTCAGTTATCGGATTAACGCGCGCGCTCACATACGGCTCGATCAACTGCGTCAGCGCGTCCAGTCCCGTGTAGGCTGTGATCACGGGCGGCAGCTCGTACGTCAGCTCTGGATCGACCAGTGCGACTCTTGGCAGCATCTTGGGGCTCCGCAAGCTCGCCTTCACGCGATGCTCCGGGGATGCGAGCACGGCATTGCGCGTGACCTCGCTGCCGGTCCCGGCTGTGGTCGGCGCCGCGATAAAGGGCAGCGGTGCGGTCGACAGCGCGCGCCCCTTTCCCACCACTTCAAGAAACACCAGCGGCTCGCCGCCGTTGGTTGCAATGCAGGCAATCGCTTTTCCGGCGTCGATCGCGCTGCCGCCGCCCAGCGCAACCACGACATCGCAAGCAGCTTCCCGCACGCGCCGGGCGCCGTCGCGGACCAGATCGACCGTCGGCTCGCCGGGAACGGCAAGGACTTCCGCCGAGAGCGCCGAAACAAGCCACGCCGCGCGCTCGCGTGAAGAGCCGGTGACCACGAACGGGCGAGCGCCGAAACTGCGAGCCAGCTCGGGCAGAGTGGCGGCTGTACCCTCGCCGAAGACGATGCGGGTTGCGGTAGCAAACTCGAAGCGCATAGTTTCAGCCTTGTTCAGTCTTGTTCAGTCTTGTAAATCGGGGAAGACAGCGTTGTACCGCACACTCGAGCGCGGCTCGGCCATCATGGGCGCAACCGCGTCGCGCCACTTGGCGTAGTGAGCGGTCAGTTTATGCGTGGCCGCCGCCTCCGCATCGCGGTAGATTTCGATCAGCACGAAGCGTGTCGCGTCGTCCTGCTGCCGCATCACGTCGAAGCGCGCAATACCGGGCTCCTGAAGACTGGCGCGGGCGTTTTCGACGGTAGCGCGGCTGAACTCCTCCACCGACTCGGGCTTGACGCGTATATGCACGTGGACAATGAGCATCGAAGCTGCCTCCGCCTCCTATCTTATCGCCATGCCGCATTGGCTAGAGGATTTGCTTCTTGTCAGTTCCCTACCGGCGTTGCTCACCCGCAAAGGCATGAAACTGTAGCGCTGGCCTCCCGGCCGGCTGTAGCGTGGACCTCCCGGTCCACGCTTGTTTCTTCCTGGAATCTCTCCTGAACACAATGGTAATTATCAGCACTGATCCGCTCTACGGATGGACGCTTCCGGAATGCATGTCAGGACCAGGCCGCTGGCGCGCTCCGTTGATGATTCGCAGGAGGACGATTTCCCTTGCGCTCAATCAACCTATGCCTTGGTTGAAAAAACTGGACCCTGGGCGTGAAGCTCGCGGCCTTCCGCTCGCGCGGCACAGGCCTTCACTCCTCCCAGGCGAAAAGGTGAACTCGGCCGCTTTCGTCTCCGGCCACAATCCGGTCCCGGGCCCAGGCGCAGCACCAGACTTCTGTGTCGCAGATGAATTCAGTCATGCAGTTACCAGACTCCAGATTCCAAACCTGCAATGTATGGTCTTTCCAGCTGGAAACTGCGCGCTTGCCATCTCCCGACAACGCCACGCCCGTGACCCAGACATTTTGCCAGACATTTTCGAGGTAATGGTCAACAGTCCAATCCTTGTGGCCTTCAAGGGCACGGGGCGGTTGGTCTCCTTCAATGTCCCAGACCCGCAGAGTTCTCCGCTTGGTCGCGTAGTACTGATTAGACACGTAGACGGTACGATAACCATCCCACGACAGTGCCATCACCGAAGCCTTTGTGCCTTCCAAAACACGCGGTGGTTGGCTTCCCATCAAATCCCAGACCCGCAAGGATCCGTCGTGTGAGGCGGAGACGGCACGTAGACCATCGCTCGACAGCGCGACAGCTATGACTTTACCCGTATGGCCTTCCAGTACGCGGGGCGGCCGGTTGCCGTCAAGATCCCAAACCCGCATGGCGTTGTCCCACGAGCCGGAGACAATGCGCCGACCATCGCCCGACAGCGCAACAGCCATGACCGAACCCGCGTGTCCTTCTAGGACGCGGGGCGCCTGGTTACCCTCCAGATCCCAGACTCGCACTGTTTGGTCGAGTGATCCAGAGACAGCGCGCTTGCCATCCGCCGACACAGCCACGGCATCGACCGAACCCCAATGGCGTCCGAGGATCCGAGGTGGCCGGTTGTCCTGCAGATCCCAGACTTGTACAGTGCAGTCGCTACAGCGGCCATGAACGCCTGAGCCTGAGACGGCGCACTTGCCATCCGCCGACAGCGCCACAGCATTGACCCGATTCGTGTGGCCCTTCAGGAGAAGAGGAGACTCATCTGTCTCCAGATCCCAAACCCGCACGGTATTGTCCCATGAGCCTGAGACGGCGCGTTTGCCATCTACCGATACAGCCACGGCATCGACCGGCCACGTATGGCCTACGAGTACCCGAGGCGGCTGGTTGCTTTCCAAATCCCAAACTTGCAAAGTGGAGTCTTGAGAACCAGAGACGGCGCGCTTGCCATCTGCTAACAGCGCCACGGCGTTGACTCGACTCGTATGGCTTCCGAGTTCCCGGGGAGGCTGGTTCTCCTCCAGATTCCATACGTGAAGGGAGTTGCGGGTTGAGTCGCAGACGACAAGCTTGCCATCTGACGATACGGCCACGGTTTTGACTCCAGAGAGGTCGCCTTTCAATATGCGGCATCGCCTAGCGCTCAATAGGCCGACCAATCGCATCCAAGATTTGCCAAGTCTATTGGTATTCATATCCTTCAATTCGTGAAGGAGCAACGATAATGCCCAAAACAGTCCGTCTATTAAATACAACGGCTGGTCACCCTCCAGATCCCAGACGTACAGCCTGCGACCTTCGTATGAACTGGATACGGCGCGTCTGCCATCCGCCGACACAGCCACGGCTTTGACATCATCACTATGCTTCCCAAGAATCCGCATCTGTTGGTTGCCGTTCAAATTCCAAATCCGCACGGTACGGTCGCCCGAACCGGACACGGCGTACTTGCCATCCGCCGAAAGCGCAACTGCATAGACATTACTCGTGTGGCCCTCCAGCACGCGAGGTGGCTGGTTGCCCTCCAGATCCCAGACTCGTAGAGTATGGTCATCTGAACCAGAGACGGCGTACTTACCGTCAGCCGAGAGCGCTACGGCGTTGACCGAACCTGTGTGGCCTTCCAGGATGCGGGGCGGCCGGTTGTTTTCCAGATCCCAGACTCGCAGCGTCTTGTCGTGAGACCCGGAGACAGCGCGCTTTCCATCTGCCGATAGTGCCACCGCTTTGACGGAAGCCGTGTGGCCTTCCAGAATCCTCAGCATTGGGCCGCCAGCCGCTTCAAGCGTCGGCCACAAGGGCCGCAGCCGCGGACGCGGGGTGCAGGCATCGATATCCTCCAGGAAACCCGCAATTTCTGGTTTGGCTTGATGAGCCAGTAACCGCCCTCTCATCTGCGAGGCGAACTGGCGGGGGTCCTTTGTCACCACATGCAGGGAGAGCCGCAGTGTGCCTTGAATCAATCGCAAGGTGTCGCAGCGGGGCAGCTCGCTCTGCGGAGCATCCTGAAGGAGCGCCTGGTAGTCGTCATCCAGATCCAGGACCATGCCGGCGGCGACCTTGGTAAACAAGAATTGGCAATCGAAGAGTGTTGCCTCAGCCTCCTGCCAAAGCCGCGCTCCCCGCTGCTGCAAGACCAACTCGGCGGCTCTGCGTGCGTCGGGCGTCTTGTGCCCTTCATCCAGCCATGCAGGCTTTTTGGAGAAGTACCGGGCCAGGTCGCGGTGTCGAGCCTGCGTCTCATCTCCCTCAAGGTATTTGCTCGCGACCCCTTCCGCCAGTTGGCGATGGAAGAAGGAAATCACGTTGCCGCCCGGCGCGGCGCGCTCGGTGAGGTAAGGTTCCAGATCCAGCGATAGCCGTGACCATACCACCACCGGCAAGCGGCGCTCGCTGACCTCGTGGTGCTTGCGTTGGTTGAAATCGCCCCAGACGGCGTCGTCCGCCGCCAGCACATCGAGCATCTCGTCTTCCGTCAATCCATAGCGTGCGGCCGCCAGGTAGCCCAGGCTGCGATTGACCAGGATCGGGCCGTGATTGGCCTCCGCGGAGAGCCGGTCGAAGAGCACGTCAATCATGCCGCCCACATCGCCGCCCAGCACGCATTTGTCCGCCGCGTCGAAGGACCGCCAGCGCCGCGCCTCTTCAAATGCCAGCTTCAGATACAGCGGCAACCCGGATTGCGCGAAGCCGCTGAGCACCTTCCGCCGGTGCTCTGTTCGCAGCTCGCGTTTTGCATCCGTGAGCCAAGCTGTGAGCACCTCTTCCGCCTCATCAGCGGGAAAGTCTTCAACCAGAACCTCCGCCACGCCCTTGAGCCCGGACGGAATCTCCGTGGTGGAGACGATGAGCGAGACATATGGCGGCAAGTTCTGATGCAGCCAGGTAAAGGAGCGCGCCTCGTCGTCGGAACGCAACTGATCAAGCGCATCGAGGAAGATAACAAGAGGCTGCTCAGCCGTCGCCCGCGCCATCCGCTCGTGGAAGGCCTCAACAAGCTGCTGGAAGCCGATCGGCGTCTCTTCGCTGATGCCGTACTCGTGCGAGAGCTGCTGGCAAAGGCTGCTCAACAGCGAAACGCCGCCCGACGCATCGGGCGTCACGCCGCTGAAGCGCTGAACGAACACCGCGCCCGGCACGGCCTCCTTGGCCAGTTCCGCGGCCTTGGCCATGATCGCCGACTTGCCGCAGCCGGAAGCGCCATGTACCACCAACGGACGGCTCTCGCCACTGCGAATATGCTCGCCAATCGCATCGAGAACGCTCTGCCTGCCCGTGAAGTGGCGGACACGATGAAGCGCAAACTTCTCATGCGCCTCTATCTCCAAATCAACTGCATCGCGCGAGGTGAACCGGCCTGTCTCGGCCAGAATCACCGCGCTGAGTTGTCTCTTGACATCCACGCAGAGTCTGGCAAGTCTTGAGGCGGAGAATGGGCGGACATTTCCCGCAGGGAGCTTTTGCCGCAGCTCCTGCTTAAGCGTTGCAAGCTCCGGATCTTCCGTTGCGCCTTCAGCAGGCTTGCGGAAAAAGGCATAGACATGCTTGCGGTCTTCCTCGCTCTGGCCCAAGCCCTTCAGAATCTCCTGGTGCGTGGCCGAGGCCTCGTACTTGATGAGCGATTCCGAGGGCAGTCCGGCCGCCCGCGCGGCCTCTCGAAGAATGCGATGGAGCCTCTGCTCCACCTCTCCCCAACGATCTTTATCGGCGAACTCGCCTTCGCGCGGCTTGAGCAGAAACTCTGGCGGCACGGCGTTGTCGTCGCGCTCATACCAGTCGTCGATCAGCGATTTATCGGCGTCTACGACTCGACCTCGAACCTTATTGAACTCTCCGGCCACGATGCGCGCCGGCAGCGGACGCCAGCCGTAGCGTTCGCCGAGCAGCACAATGAAGTTCGGCTTGATGCCGGTCTGCTGGCAGCGCTCGATCTCGCGCAGGCAGATCTCCATGGTCTGCTGGTCGAGCGCCGCCTCGTCGCGCACACCCCAGCGCAGGTCGATAGCCTGGAAGCGCGCGTTGTTCGCTTCGCACAGCTTGCGCAGCCGGGGAAAGACCTCGCGCTGCAATGCGTCACGCTCGGCCTTCAAGTCTTCAAAGGTCGAGCTGACAAAGACTCGGAATGTGCGTGTTGCGGTCGGCATAAGAGGATTGCAAGCGAGTTTACTCCCTGCAGCCTGGCATGGCAACCAGCGGGACGGCTTCTCTAATTCGAGTTCGTCGCTTGCAGCCTTGAATCTGGATCAGTCCCGCAAGCCGGCCTGCGTTCACCGATTTGCCCATCCAAAAATTTCAGTTGGCGTTTACAGTGAGATAACCGAGGATCATACGCAGACAGATAAGCGGACACTGGCCGACCTGCCGGGACCAATCCCGGAAGACGCTTCTCAACCGCTGATAGTATTTGGTTGATGAATTCCATCTTTGCCAGCGAGGCGCACGGCGATCGGTCCAAGGACAGCCGTCAGCAGCACGTAGGCAGCGGAGAACGGGCCGATTCGCGGTTCGAGCGCACCTCCCAGGCCGGCGATCACAATGGCGAATTCGCCGTGGGCAACGAGCGTGAGACCAGCGCGAAGGCGGGCGCGATGGCCCACCTGGGTGCGTCGCGTTGCCAAATACCCGGTGAGCGTTTTGGTGAGCAGGGTGACCACTATTTCACGCCGGATCCTGTTGCGCTTCCATTCCTTCTGCAACACGCGCTACCGACGAAGAAAGGCGCGGCTTCTCTCGGCTCTCACGCGCAACTATTCAGCAGACCGCAAGCGAAGGCAATCTCTCGAAACTGCAACAGCGTTTCTGCAATCGCTGAGTACGAATTCTTCGCCGGAGAGCGCCGCAAGATTTTGGCTCCATGCGCTCGCCATTGGGTATAGCCCTGCCTACCTGGAAGAAAACGCCGATGGAATCCGGCAGGATTGGCCGCGGATTCCGCTTCCGTCGTCTCTGGAGCAGTTCACGGCCTCCGCCGCATTGGGGCGGCGCGTGGCGGAATTGCTGGATACGGAGCAGCCCGTCCCCGGCGTGACGGCGGGCGCGCTCCGGCCTGAGTTGCGCGGGATTGCCGCTCTCACTCGCATGGGCGTTGACGATAACAAGAATGACAAGGACCAGTCCGGAGATTCCGACCAGGAAGAATCGAAGTTGGACTTACGTCTCACGGCGGGTTGGGGTCACGCCGGCAAGGGCGGCGTAACCATGCCGGGGCGCGGCAAGCTCATCCGCCGGGAGCGGACAGCGAAAGAGAGCGCGGAATTGGCACAAGGGATTGCCGCGCTGGGCCTGACGGAAGACACGGCGCTGGTCCGCCTTGGCTTCGCCGTGGTGGATGTGTATCTGAATGACCGTTACGCCTGGGCGAACGTGCCGGAAAAAGTTTGGGAACTGTATATCGGCGGCTATCAGGTGATGAAAAAGTGGCTCAGTTACCGCGAGTACAGCTTTCTGAATCGCCCGCTCACACTGGCCGAAGTGGACGAGGTGCAATCGATGGCGCGACGGCTGACCGCCCTCTACCTGCTCCAGCCGGAACTCGACGCCAATTACCTCAAAGTAAAAAATGCGACCTGGCAGGGCTGATTGGCTTTTGGGACTGGCGCTCGGCTTTCCGACGTCACGCCGATCGTGCATCAGCGGCGCAGAAGGACGGCTTCGCCAATCTCATCATGGCGCTGCTGATCTCCGTCTCCGCCAGGCTATCCTCTCTTGGGACAACACTCCCTGTCACCAGGCCGTCGCACAGCGCAGTAAACGTCCACACGTGATTCCCCACCGTGATTGGCCCGTTGTACACGTGTGCTGAACTAAGGCCCTGGAAGACGTGTAAGTAGTGAATTGTATTACTTATATGCATTTTTATAACCCGTAAGACGGCAGTTCGATCCCACTCTTTGTCACCCAATTATGGAAGTGGTTTGCGTCACTTCTTTCGGCCGGTGATGATGTGGAACGGGGTGTCCAGCCGGAGCGTCGTGGTCGCGACATCCGCGAGGCCGAGCGCTTTCAGCCGGCTTTCGTACCACGACGAATCCCGGAAGGAGCGGAAAAAGAGCAGGAAGGGGAGCGTCGAAAAGGAAATGTCAGCTTCGTCCGATTCGAGCGGGGACCTTTCGAAGATGAGCACGATGCCGCCGGGTTCGAGCGCTTCCACGGCCCTGGAAAGAAACCGCATCGTCTCCCGCTCGGGCCAATCGTGAAGCATGGATTTGAAGGAAATCAGGTCGAACCCATGGGGAATCGGATCGACCAACGCGTTTCCCTCCAGGAACCGGACCCTGCCCGCCTCAGGTTTTTCCGCCATGTGTTCTGCTCCCACACGGCACACCACGGGAAGGTCCATCACGAGGGCGGAAATTTCCGGGTGTCGCATGCAAACCCGGCGGGCGAATTCCCCGCTGTTTCCCCCAATATCGAGCATCCGGCGATGGATCGAAAAATCGTAGTGATCCAGGCACACGGGTGCTTCGTACCGGGTGAGGCACGTTGTGATCTTCATCCAGCGTCTTGCCGCTGCGCGGGTTTCCGCCGAATCCTGGAGGGATCCGTCGTAGGAAAAGAGGTGGAACAACCGGGCGCGGCGGTGGAAAGCCGCCGGGGCGGAAACCAGGGTGGTGAAGTGATCGCCAAGATCATGGAGGACGAAATCGCTCAGGAAGAGCTTCATTTCGATATAGTCCCGGTAGCGCAGAGCGGCATGGAAGAGGGGGATAAGCCGGATGAGATCGTCCCGTTGCTCGATCACTTCGTTGGCTCGAAGCAAACGAAGGAGCATCCTCAGCCCTTTTTCGTCGCATCCGAGCTTCAATCGCAGCGCGGAAAAAGTCACCGGTCCGCCCGCCGCAAGGCAATCGATCAGGCCGAGTTCGAAGGCGGAGGCGAGGGCGCGGCCCTTCGCCGCATCCGCCATGAACCGTTCCGCGCGTAGATAATCGAGGGACTCAGAAAGTGCCATAGTACCCGCTCTTGAGCACCATAAGCTTGTCTCCCTCCATGCGGTAGTCGATGCCGACATCGAACTCCAGGTGGTCCAGCTTCGATCGGTTCTCTTCAAGGAAAGCGATCAGGCCGGCGCGGTAGCGCATCGCTTTCAAAAAGAAGAGAAACTGGTCGAAGCGGATGCCCGCGAAGTAGACGCAGTCGTTTTCCTGCTTGTTGGCCACGCAAATGGTCCTGCAGTCGCGCAGCTCGGGGCGCAATAATTCGTCCAGGTCGATCTTTTTCGTGTCGATGTGGGCCGAGCAGGCGATCTTTGCGGCCGTGTCCCGCATCTGCGTCCGGGCGTCGAAAAAGAAATAGAAGTTTTCAAGCTTCGTCCGCGCGGGGGTGAGCGAGTAGCAGATGCCGGAGGATAGGGAACTGCCGGGGTTGCCGATATAAAGATGAACTTCCTCGATTCCGCGCGTGAAGATGTCTTCGGTGATGTCGATGGAAAACATGAAATAGAAGATGTTTTCGTTCGGCAGGAGGGTAGAGGGCGCAAGCGGACGGATCGCTTCGAGGACGCGCGATAGGGACCTTTCCCGCTCCCGCCTCCGATAGTCGTAGAAGTAGAACTCCCACCACGTCCGGTCCCCCTGCTGCTTGACCCCGAAGACCGTGTGGAACTCCCCCAAGGCCTGCCGCAACAGCGGAATCAGATCGAAAAACCGGCGGTCAACCCCCGCTGCGTCGAACGACTCGTAAAGAAGGTTCGACGGCTTGAGACGGTTTTCGAGCGATTGAGCGGGCGTGTAAGGCCAGAGCGCGTAATTGAAGAACTTGTCCTCTTCCGCGGCATATTCCGGATTGAATCCCATCCGTCTCATTCTGACCTCCTCAGGACCGTGAGCGGATGCAGCAGATCGGGCTCCTCTCCGTACCTTTCCCGGTACGCATTGGAAAGTCCCCAGCATTTTTCGTCCTCGCACCGGTCCCTGTGAAGGCACTGGCCGAAACCGCACTTTCCCAGGGTGCGCCAGAAAACATCGGGGATGATAGTCAAAGGGAATTCGTTGTCATTGAAAACCCCGGACGGAACGGGCAGACACTGGGGAAACGCCTTCAGCACGAACCATTTCCCGTTGGAAACCGGGCCCTCGGCCATCTCCGGCAACCGTTTCAGAAGCTCCGGGAGAGATTCGACAAGCATTCGGGATTTGTCTTCCATCGGGAAGAGATTCCAAAGGTGCATTTCACGAATGAAGGGCAGCCGTGCGATTTGCGAGAAAAGCGAGGCGGCGCAGCCGCTGTTGAGCCGCGTCCAGACCGTGTTCGTGATGATGCCGATGCCTTCGTGGCGCGAGAGATTTTCCAGGCCCGCCATGACCTCGCGGTATGCGCCCGGACGGCGGTTGATTGCGTCGTGAACTTCCTCCGGTCCGTGCAGGCTGATAAAAAATTCGTTTACCCCGGCGTCGATAAGGCGGCGCAAGTAGTTGGGATCGGCAAGCCGTCTCCCGTTGGTCTGGATCTGTATGCGCGAAAACCACGAAAAGGAGGCGGCAAATTCGACGTACCGTTCGAGGTGCTCGAAGGTTGTGACTTCTCCCCCCGAAAGGATGAGGTTCCGCCGCCTACCGTCGTTTACGAGCTTCACGACCAGCGCCCGGAATTGGTCGAATGGGACCGCCGGGAGCCTCTCTTCCAGAGACGAGAGCATGCAGATGACGCAAACGCTATTGCATCCGTACCAGAGGGGGATGACCGCGTAGGTGGAAAAGTCGATCCTTCCCGAAGCCGCGCCTGGATTGAGCATCAGAGAACTCCTTCTCCCTCATCGGCGGCGCGGGTTGACGCCAAAGTGGATGGTGAAAAAATCCCTCCCCTCGCGGTCGATCCCGCCCGTAAGATGGCCGAACTTCGACTTGTGAACGGATTCGAGACGCGCGCTGAAATCCTCGATGGAGAGGAAATAGCGCGCCGCCAGGCGCAGAAGCAGCGGGCGGATGTCACCTATGGTGAGAGATCCGCTGTAGAGATTCACGTCGAAGGATATTCGCGGGGTGCCCTCTTCCGTGACTTCCAGATAGTGGAAGCTTTTCTTGAGGCGGGGCATGGCGAGCCGAAGGAATTCGTCCGCGATTTCGAAGGCCCCAGGCTTGCGGCATCCCGCGAGCAGATCCCGCACCCTCTCGGCCGTTTCCTGGTAGGACAGCAGGGGGTATCGGACGTATCTGCCGATCGTACGTCTTTCCGGACGGAGCGGATCCCATTTGTAGCTGGTATGGACCAGGGTGGGTTCGGTGGGCGCCGGCAGGGGAAACTCCAGGTAGGCCTTGTGCATGCCTCCCTTTTTCGACGCCTCGAAGCCGATGTGCAGCATGTGGGCCTCGGAGATCGAACGATCTATCGCTTCCAGGAACGAAGCAGGCGCGCGGAGCTTCGTACAAAGCTCAATGAACCTCCGCTGGTAGTCCTTGCCGAGTGATTCCTTCCCCATGGTGATCAGAAAACGATTGGCAAGAAGAAGTCCCTCGCACATCTTGAAGGAATATTCGAACGCGTGGGGAACGCCAAGGTCGCGAACGAGGCTGAGCAGAAGCTTTCCCCCCGCCAGGGCTTCCTCGTCGATTGAGCCGTAGATGCTTTCATGTTTCCCGACGACCTCGGCGAGCGTCCCCGCCAGGCGTTTGGCCATGTGAGGATTCATCACAATGCGCGCAACGACGGAAGCGGAATCCGCGCCCGGCGCGTCGCCGGCTTCTTCGGAAAGACAAAAGTCGAGAGTCACCTCCGGCCTGGTCACCAGGACATTGACCCCGTCCGAACGGGAGGTGCGCCCTCCGGAAGTGTTCCAGACAGTTTTCATCCGCCTCCCAACTCGATCGGGCGCAAATAGCTGCGCCGCGCAGGCTCGTGAGCAATAGTGGAAGGAGAATAACACAGCGCATGGGGGTGGGTAAACCAATGGTAATCAAGCATCTCCTTGCAATTGTGCAGAGTTGAGATAGAGAATATCCACCCGTCAAAAGCAGCTCCCAAACATTCAGGGAAAACCGGCTCTGTTATCGGGGTATACCCCGTTGGGGATTCTAGATGTTCATGGAGGTATCAGGCAACGAGCTTCTGGCCTTAAGCAAAGGATTCCTCTACAGAGCTAATGCAAGAAGACGTAGAAGATATTGTGGGGGATTTTGTGGGGAGTCTTAGGGTAAAACGAGGGATAACCGGGGTAAAAGCCACCCGAAGGTGAGAAGCATTTTTAAATACAGATTTCTAGCGCTGGGCGGGTTGTATGCCCCACCCCTCAGCGTTCGGCTGAATTCAACAGCATTGCCCCGGAATTTCGTAAGCGCGCGCCCGGCCACCTCGCGATTTCCTACTTTTCCAGGCTTCCGTACTTGCTTTCGTAGTCGGCCACGACGTTGTTAAGAAGCAGCGCGAGCCGCTTGGCGACAAACGGGCTTACGATGATCCGGTTCGAAAGCTGGATGGTCATTTCGTTTTCCGTCGCGTTGAACGCCTGGTTCATGCCAAAGAGAAGAACGATCTCCTCGCGAGTTCCCGCGACATTGCAAACGTTTGAGTAAACGCTCGGTATGTTAGCGTTTTCCCAACGAACCTTTAACTGTTGCGATGTGTTCTCGGTCACAAAAGTCTCCTAACGTAAATGGTAGTAATACAACCGGCTCCCGACAATAACAGATGGCGCGGCCTAAATTTCCACTTCCGCGTTCTTTTACTCTAGCAAAGGGTTATATGTATGTCGAGTTCTAAATCACCTCAACTCAACAGGGTCCGCTGGATTTCCCTTCTACAGCAATAGGAGAGAATTACTCCACTTTCCCGGATGCAGTTTTCGCTTGCAAATTCACTCCCTAATATTGGACAATTCCATTACTCAAAAAATCGTAACCGGGCAATCGCTTTTCAACAACGCGGAATATGAAAGAGCGGGGCCGACGGTGAGTACAAGCGGCTGTTGAAACTAATCCGGGCATTTCTGAACGCCGGTGTGATGGAGAACGGACTGGTCCGTTCCAGCGTGGAAGGTACTCCGCAAGGAGGCCTACTCTCGCCGCTGCTAGCGAACCTCGTGCTCGACGAACTCGATCGCGAGCTAGAGCGGCGCATACACCGTTACTTTTGTTACGCCGTAGAAGTTGCTCCTTGCTGTCGTTGTCGGGCGGTTCGTTCCGCCGAGATCCAATCCGTGGGAGGCCCGGATACGAACCCTCCCCAACCACTCTGTCGTTCTGCTGCCCTCATTTCCTGTTCAAGGAGTACTGAGCTGGATGGGCGGAAATACCGCGAACAGGCTTTGGCCGTGGCGGATAATCTCATTCCCGGGCGTCCTGGGGAGCGAGTCCTCGTTGAAAGGAGTTTTTATGAAGAAGGCATTCGGAGGCTTTTGGATCTTTTGCACGACGTTCGCCATGCTCTCATCGGCAATTGTCTTTCATCCTGCCGTCGCCAGGGCAGAGGATCTGATCCAGTTGTACCAGCTTGCGATCGACAAGGACCCGCAGTATAAGGGCGCCGCGTTCGAGCGGCTGGCTCAAAAGGAAGGCCTCAAACAGGCGCTTGCCGCTTTCTACCCCAACGTGGACTTCGAATCGAACATAACGGAGACACGCCAGGATGTCGTCAACAGCCAAAACCAGGTTTTCGTCAGCGGGACGTCCAATTACCTGTCGACCACATTCGGTCCGACGCTCAGCGTGCCGCTTTTCCGGTTCCCTCTGCTCGTGCAACTGCGCCAGAAAAAACAGATATTCAAGCAGGCGGACGTGGATTTCGAACTCGCCAAGCAGGACCTCATGATTCGCCTGGCCAAGGCTTACATGGCAGCCCTGACGGCCGCCGACAACGTTGCCTACGTGCAGGAGGAGAAAAGGGACGTGGAGGCCTTCGTCTCGCGGGCTGAAACGCGTTACCAAAGCGGCCTCGCTCCCAATACGGACCTCTATGACGCTAAGGCGCGGCTGGCTGCCGTCGAAGCGAACCTCGTGAAAACTGAAAATGAGTACCAGAACGCGCTCCAGGCCCTTGCCATCATGACCGGACAGCCAATTTTGAGTGCCAATCGATTCAAGGAAGACCTCCCTCTCGTCATGCCCGATCCGTCGGGGGTGGAGGAATGGACAAACGCGGGGCTTGAAAAAAGCCTTCAGATGAAGAGCCGGCGGTTTGAATCGGAAACGGCCCGCCAGGAGATCAACCTCGAGAAGTCCGCCTACCTGCCGACCGTCAACGTGGTGGGGCAGTTCAACCAGAACAATATGGGCGGGTCTCTTTACGGCGGCGGGGCCACGGTCAACACAGGGGATGTGGCGATCAACATCGACGTGCCGATCTTCGACGGTTTCGCCACCAAGTCGAAGACACGTGAGGCGAGATACCGCTACATGGAGAGCCTCCAGGCATTGGAACAGCAGAAACGCGACGTGGTTATGCAGGTGAGTACAGCTTTTTCCGGAGTGAAGACGGCCATCAGCAGGGCCGAGGCCTTGAAGAAGTCGATCGATGCACAGTCGGAACTCTACAACGCGAAGGAACTGGGCTACAGATCGGGCGTTTACACCAGCCTCGCGGTCCTGGACGCGGCCAGGGATCTCTACCTTTACCGGCGCGATCTTTCCCTGAGCCGGTACGACTACATCATGAATACCCTGGAACTGAAAAAAGCGGTGGGTACGCTGTCCGAGGACGATCTTATCGTAATCAACGGTTGGCTTGCCAAGTAGTGCAACACCGGTCCCGCCGAATGCGAGGGTGCAGCCCATGTCAATGAGTCTGATGGAAATCTTCCGTGCAAAGAAGCCTGCCAATCGGCAGGTAAAGCGCGCACGGCGCGCGATGCGCTTCGAAATGCTGGAAAAGCGCATTCTGCCGTCGGCAAACGTGTTTGTCCCTCCCCTACACGCGGTTGTCGCCCCGCCGGGCCAGAATTTTCTCATGTCGTTCCAGGTCCAGTCCGGCACGCAGGCTCAACAGAATGCTCAAAATCCGGCCACTCTCGCTTTCCAGGGCGCGGACGCCAATGGAGGACTGTCTCCTAATTTGAGCGTCAACCCCTCTTCCTCCTCGGCCGCCACGCCTGCCGCGAGCGGCGGGGCGCAGGCAAAGTCGGCTGTTTCCGCGACCCCCAATGTCGCGCTTGCGTCTTCGACCCAGTCCCAGTCCTCGTCCGGGACCAAGATCGTTTTCGTTGACCCGAGCGTGAACGACTCCTCCCAACTGGTCCAAAATCTGGTCCAGTCGGCAGAGCAAACCGGTCAGAGCATGACGGTCATCAATCTGAGCCAGCAGGGCGCCGGACAGGCCGATGCGGTGAACAACGGTCTGGTGGTGGTCACTCTCGATCCGCTGAAGAACGGCGTGGATCAGATCACCCAGACCCTTTCGCAATTCCAGAATGTCAGTTCGGTCGACATTGTCTCGCACGGCGCGGCCGGCCTGATTACCGTGGGCACGACCCAACTGAGCTATGAAGATCTGGCGCAAATGGCGCCAGAGATTTCCCAGTGGAAGGCCTCGCTTTCCCCCAACGCGTCCATCGTTCTCTACGGCTGCGACGTCGCGGGGAGCGTCCAGGGGACGCAATTCGTCCAGCAACTGGCCGCGCTCACGGGGGCGAACGTGGCCGCCGCCACACAGGACGTCGGTTCGGCCGCCGAGGGGGGAAGCTGGACGCTTGGGTACGCGACGGGTCCGATCGCCGCATCGGCGCTCCTCGGTTCGAGCGTTACGACCGGATACTCTTACCTGCTCGCCGACTACACCACCACCTCGCCCAATATGAACCTGACCGGCACAAGCGGCAACGACCGGTTTGTTTTCACCAATAATTGGGGCAGCGACACCGTGACGGACACCGGGACCGGGACCGGCGATGTGAACGTCCTCGATTTTTCCGGCGTCACGGCGAACCTCACTTTCACCATTTATGCCAACGGCAA
>Ga0181529_10000377_pt1 | contig 65940 bp, 69 predicted proteins | sample PEATcosm2014_Bin_36_FD_119763 | JGI IMG/M metagenome (GOLD analysis project Ga0181529, IMG submission 119763) | Peatland microbial communities from MTU Mesocosm Facility, Houghton, MI, USA - PEATcosm2014_Bin10_30_metaG | ecosystem: Environmental > Terrestrial > Soil > Wetlands > Peat | place...
GATGAGGATATAATATTATTACGAGTGAGGGATAATAGTACAAGACAGGCAGGTGGAATGCCACAATTTATAAATCGGTTCCCCGCTTTACTATATATCTCAGTGTGGGTTATCGATAACCACGAAAACAACTGAAATGAGGCTCTTTAATGGGACAGGGTAAATTTGCAGCCAGAAAACTGGTTCGGGACTCAAAAAAATTCCGGTGGAGCGACAAGAATTACGCCCGCCGTGAACTCAACCTCGATGTGAAGTCGGATCCGCTCGAAGGCGCTCCACAGGCGAGAGGTATCGTGCTCGAGAAAGTCGGTGTTGAGGCCAAGCAGCCCAACTCGGCGATCAGGAAATGCGTTCGCGTGCAGCTCATCAAGAACGGCCGGCAGGTCACCGCGTTTGCGGTTGGCGACGGTGCGATCAACTTTATCGATGAGCACGACGAGGTCGAGATCGAAGGTATCGGCGGCCGTCTGGGCCGGTCCATGGGAGATATTCCCGGGGTCCGGTACGTCGTCACCAGCGTGAACAATGTCTGCCTCCATGAAATGGTTATTGGCAGGAAGGAGAAACCGCGCAGGTGATCGTGATGGCAGAAGCAGATGTAAAAGCAAAGACCGAAACAAAACCTGAAGCTGCAACCGAGGCAAAGCCCCTGGCAAAGAAACTGCTCTTCAACAAGTGGGACGTCTCCGAGGTCAAGGTTACCGACCCGAGCCTTATCCGGTACGTGAATCTCACCCCCCAGATCATCCCCCACTCCTGCGGCAAGTACTCCCGCCAGGAGTTCAATAAGGCCAATATGATGATCGTAGAAAGGCTGATCAACGGCCTGATGCAGACCGAGAATAACACCGGCAAGAAGCAGCTGGCAATAGGGATTGTGCGGGATGCATTCGAGCTCATCAACAAGAAGACCAAGAGAAACCCGATTGAAGTCCTTGTCGAGGCAATCGGGAATGCTGGTCCCCGGGAAGAGACAGTCCGCCTGAAATACGGTGGCATCAATGTCCCGAAATCTGTCGACACATCCCCCATGCGCCGTGTCGATTCCGCTATCGGGTTCATTGCCGAGGCAGTCCTGAAGTCCTCGCACAACACCAAGAAGCCCGCGAGCGCGATCCTTGCCGATGAACTGATTGCCGCATCAAAAGGCGACGCAAAGTGTTACTCGGTTGGGAAAAAGGAAGAAAAAGAGCGGATCGCAAAATCCGCCCGGTAAACATCTTTTTTTGAGGTTATTTTCATGGCACGAGGCAAAAAAACGGTTGAGCGCGTAGTAGAGCTCATGAAGGACCCCAAGCATATCAGAAACATCGGTATCGTGGCACACATCGATCACGGTAAAACCACCCTGTCCGATAACCTGCTTGCGGGTGCCGGTATTATTTCTGAGGAACTTGCGGGTAAGCAGCTCTTCATGGATTCGGATGCAGAAGAGCAGGCCCGTGGTATCACCATCGATGCGTCAAACGTCTCGATGGTTCACGAGTACGATGGCCAGGACTACCTGATCAACATGATCGATACGCCGGGCCACGTGGACTTCGGCGGCGACGTGACACGTGCGATGCGTGCGGTCGACGGCGCGGTCGTGCTCGTGGATGCGGTCGAAGGCACGATGCCCCAGACCGAGACCGTGCTCCGGCAGGCATTAAAGGAGCAGGTCCGCCCGGTCCTCTTCATCAACAAGGTAGATAGGCTGGTAAACGAGCTCAAGGTCGATGAGACCGAGATGCAGATCCGTCTCGGGAAAGTCATCGACAAGGTCAACAAGCTCATCAAGGGCATGAACGAGGAGTCGTATAACAACGGCTGGAAACTCGATGCATCGGAGGGCACGGTCGCTTTCGGCTCCGCGCTCTACAACTGGGCAGTCTCGGTGCCGTACATGAAGAAGGGCGGCGTCTCGTTCAAGGACGTGTTCGAGAAGTGCCGTGCCGGCGATATGAAGTATCTCGCGAAGAACAGCCCGCTCTACGAAGTCGTGCTCGACATGGTCGTGCACCACCTTCCGGACCCGCTTGTCGCACAGAAACGCCGTATCCCGGTTATCTGGCACGGCGACAAGGAGTCCAAGGAAGGAAAGGCGATGATGGACTGCGACGCGACCGGTCCTGTCGGGCTGATGGTCACCGATATCTCGTTTGACCCCCACGCGGGCGAAGTTGCCACAGGGCGTCTCTTCTCCGGCAGCCTCAAGCGTGGTGACAGCCTCTACGTCATGGGTTCAGCGAAAAAAGAGAACCGGCTCCAGCAGGTCGGTATCTTCATGGGCCCGAAGCGTGTCGAGGTCGAGGAGATTGTCGCGGGGAACATCGCGGCAGTTACCGGTCTCCGGGATGCGATGGTCGGCTCCACGGTCACTACCCTCATGGAGATGGCGCCGTTTGAGTCGCTCAAGCACTACAGCGAACCGGTCATGACCGTTGCGGTCGAGGCAAAGAACATGAAGGACCTGCCAAAGCTCGTCGAAGTGCTCCGGCAGGTCGCAAAGGAAGACCCGACGCTCGGTATCGCCATCAACGAAGAGACGGGCGAGCACCTGATCTCCGGTATGGGCGAGCTGCACCTCGAGATCGTCACGGGCCGTATCAAGCGTGACAAGGGTGTCGAGATCGTCACCTCCGAGCCGATCGTGGTGTACCGTGAAACCGTCACGGGCAAGGTCGAGAATGTCGAAGGCAAGTCCCCGAACCGGCACAACCGGTTCTACTTTACCCTCGAGCCCCTTCCCGATGAGATTGTCGCCCTGATTAAATCCGGCGATGTATCGATGAACCAGCCGGCCATCGAGCGCCGTGACGTGCTCTTAAATGCCGGCATGGGCAAGGACGAGGCAAAGAACGTCAAGCATATCAAGGGCACGAACATGCTCTTCGATATGACGAAAGGTATCCAGTACCTTAACGAGACGATGGAACTGATCATCGAGGGTATCAATGAGGCACTTGCCGGTGGCCCGCTTGCCGATGAGCCGGTCCAGAACCTCAAGATGACGCTGACCGATGTCAAACTGCACGAGGATGCGATCCACCGTGGCCCGGCACAGGTCATCCCGGCGGTGCGTGGCGCGATCAAGGGCGGTATGCTCATCGCTGGCGACTCACTCCTCGAGCCGGTCCAGAAGATCCAGATCACGGTCCCGATGGACCAGATGGGTGCTGCAACCTCCCAGATCCAGGGCCGGCGCGGCCAGGTCTTTGATATGCAGAGCGAGGGCGACACGATCACAGTGGTCGGGAAAGCCCCGGTCGCCGAGCTCTTCGGGTTTGCCGGTGACATCCGGTCCGCGACCGAAGGCCGTGCAATGTGGAATACCGAGTTCTCGGGATTCGAGCTGGTCCCCAACAGCATGGTAAAAGAAGTCGTCGTCGCTATCCGCAAGAGGAAAGGCCTCAAGGAACAGATGCCGACCCCGGCGGACTACCTGTCCGTCTAATTTTTTTAATTTTACCCGGTCCCTTTTTTTAGAATTGCTCTCCAAGCTAGCTAACCGCTTGGTTCCATGATCAGACCCGCGCCATTCTGGTAATATATATCGCGATATTGCCGACGTTGTAATCAGGCCCTGCCGGACATTCCAGTCTTTCTGGACCCGACACGTGGCCGGAGGCGTTACCACCCCATGACCAATCTCGGCGATGTCGTCCGGCAGGTTGAGGCGGCCCTGTGCGATCCCCGCTGTCCCCCGAGCCCCCACGAGCGAGAAGTGTATGTCCGTATCCTTCACATGGTCTGCACCGGCGCAGTTGAGGCAAAGGGGAGCAGGTAAACAGGATTTTCATGGCCTGACCTGGACCGGAGAGAACAGGAGAGCCGGATCCGGCCACGATAACGCCGGGAACTGTGGTTTTTTACCCGGCTCCCGGCGGCCCCGTGGCATCTTTTGGTATCCCGGATCGTGCCGGTCTTCCCTTTTTCCGTGTATAATATCGATCCGGAATACCGGCAGCCCGTTTTGTACCTGTTCTGTACACCTTCTAACCGTCAGGTTCAATCAGACCACCCCGGCTATTTGTAATTTATATATTACATCCCGGGAAATGTCTGGTTGCAGGCTCACAACGGGCCCTGACCAACCATAAAACCGGAGATGATGAACCTATGAATGCCAGAACATTCCTGATTCCCTGCATCTGTGCCGTGCTCCTCATCGCACTGGTGCTTCCCGCCGGTGCGGATGACACCGCACAGGTAACAACCGTAGCGCCGACAGACAACGTAACCGTGGCAAGTCCGCCTGCCTTTGATCCGTTTGGTGCGATCGAAGGCATCATTGGGCTTCGGCACGAAGACCGAAACCTCACGCAGGACATTAATGCTAATGATCAGCAGATACACCAGAACTGGTGGGACAACATCAACATCTTCAGTTCGATCCTCGGGAACCGCGAGGCCGTCCGGTCCGACCAGCAGGCCGATCTTGCGAACCGGACGCAGGATATCGGGTACCGTGAGGATATCCATGCTGAACGGCAGGACATGAGAAATGATTCGGGCAACCAGAGTGCAGACCAGCAGCAAATCGCGGGGTATCGGGCCGACATCAGCCAGGACCGGCAGGACATAAATACCACACACGAGGATATCCGTGATGAGCGTAACGCGAGCGCGGAAGACCGGGCTGTCATCCACGAAAACCAGCAGCAGGATCTCTCCCTCAGGCAGGACAACAATGCCACGCGACAGGATATCGCTGCCAACCGGGAGCAGATTCGTGACGACCGGCAACAGGTCCACACTGGCCGGCAGGGTGATGGATCGTCTTAATTCTTTTTTTCATCCCGTGCATAAGAGCAAAGATCCGACACGGGTACCGTTGCTCCCGTACATCCATTGTTTCGGAATCCTTTAACTCATCCATGGGAATACATATGGAGTGAGTGGATACGGTGCGGCATCATTGTCTTCTTCACTGCATCGTGCTGGTCTGCCTTGCCGGCGTTCTAATAACATGGGCAGCCCTACCCGTGATGGCGGAGACTGGGGCCGGCTACTGGAATTTTTCCGCATCAGCACCTGTGGAGCCGGGACCGCAAAACCAGACCGGCCATCCGGCGCCGGACATAAATGAGACCATCCTTCCGGGAGACCCGCTCTACGGTCTCAAGCTCTCGTTTGAGCACCTCGACCAGTCGTTTACCGCTAACACCACGGTCCGTGTCGAAAAACAGATGCATTACACGGAAAACCGGCTTGTAGAGGCAGAACAGGCTTTTCGTGCGAACCGGACCGGGGTAGCAGAACAGGCCCTCGGGCAGTACTTACGGGATCTTGATGCAACCCTCAGGACGATTGCCAGCATTAATGCGAGTTCTCCCGACAACGCCCGTGCAAAGGAGGTGGCGGCGCGACACCTTGCTACCCTCAACCGGACCATCGCCCGGTACCCCGGCCGCGTGGATCTCCTTACAGCTTATAACCACACGAGCGAGCTTGCCGGAAAAAAACCGGTGATTGTGAAAAGTGAGACCGGACTCCGCACTGCCGGGAACAACACCGCAATTAATACCCCAACCGTAAAAGGGCAGAACCTTACTGTGGAGCACCGGCAAAATGCAACAAATTCAACGAATCATACGGCCGCAGGAGAAACCCGGCTGCTGGCAACAAACCTTACCGCGCCTGCCGGAACGGAGGGGAAGACCTGATGCGCCCGTCCCCTTGTGCAGCCTGCATCCTCCTCCTGCTGATTCTCCTGCCGGCCGCGACCCTGGCCGCTGACACGACCCAGGACTATTCCATTGCTTACCTCATCGCCCTCCACAAGGACGGTTCGGCAGTCTGGAACATCGAGTACCGGATCCCTCTGCACACTCCCCAAGACGACGCAGCGTTCGAGCAGAATGCCAATACCTCGTCCATCCTCTCGGAGGCAAGCATCCGGGATCTCATGGCGCAGTCCGCTGCAGAAGACGCAAACGTGACCGGCCGTCTCATGGAAATAGATAATTTTGTCCGGGTCAGTTCGATCCAGAGTATGCCCACGGGGACGTACGGCGTGATCCGGTACACCTTCCTCTGGACCAACTTCACAGAGACCGGCGATGAAATCACGATGGGCGATGTTTTTGTCGGCGGGCTGTACCTGCCGGTGGGCGCGTCGCTGATCGTTCAGCCACCCCCGGGATATGCTGTCACCTCTGCCGGGCCGGCACCGGAGATCGTCAACGGGAACCTAGTCTGGTACGGTCCGGCCTCATTTGACGCCGGCGAGCCCTCGGTTACGCTTGCTCGCGAAGGAATGCCATTTTCCACCCTCATTTTGGTCGGTGTCGCTGTTCTTGTCGCGGGTGTCATTGCCTTCCTTATCATGCGGAGGAAAAAAGAGGATGAGTTCCCGTCTCCTGACGACGAGCAGCAGCTCCTCGGGCCGAAATCACCCCCGGCCGCTGCGGCAGGCCCCGAACTCGGGGACGCGGAAGGGCGGATCCTTGTCCTGATCACAGAATCGGGCGGGGAATGTTACCAGTCCGATATCGTGGAGAAACTCGGCCTGCCTAAGTCCACCGTGAGTGCAGCCATCAACAGCCTGCACATGCGCGGGCTGGTGCAGAAAATAAAGAAAGGGCGGGAGAACCTTATCCGGCGCGTGCCGGAAGAATAATCTCCCCGCCCCGGCTACCTTTTTTTTGTTTTTTCACTTGTCCGCATCCCAAAAACAGCGTGCGGCACCCCGGGGTTCAGGCCCGCACACGGCCCCTGTTTTTTCGCGCGTCGGCTGTTGCCCGGCAATTTCCTGCAAACTATTTGGCTCCGGCACGGCGTTTGACTTTCGGTCTTCACGCCGGCACCGTACTTTATCCAATGGTTTTTCCGGTTCTGTACTGACTTCTGGACGGTTTTGGACAGTTCTGAACCCTTAAACATTCGCGGGCTTTAAGCACGGGCGCCCGCGACCATTCTTTTGTAAAACCAAAAAAGGTGAGACAAAGATGGTCAAGTACTTTAAGACCCTTGCCTGCCTGTGCCTTCTTGTTGTTCTCGGCGTTCCTGCCGTGAGCGCATGGAGCACCGGGCAGTCGTGGAGCGACAACCCGGAGCACATTTCCGCCATGCAGGCGTATGTTGCATATTCCGGTGAACAGTACAATGCAAAGATGGCCGGCGCTATCCAGTACATCAACGGCCTCAATGGGACTACCACATCCGGGACCCTCCAGACCGATGAGCAGCAATTCATTTCGACCGTTGCATCCGTACAGAACATAACTACATCGGACGCGATAACGCAGGCCGAACAGACCGAAAAAACCCAGATCGCACAGTTCCGCACGGATCTTGTTGCTGCCTACACAGCAGATAACGGGAACCTTAACGATCTTCGGGCCGCTGTTAACAGTTCAGTTAGTGCGGATCAGTCTACTATCCAGTCCCTTGAAAGCACCTACTGGACGGCAAGCGAGAAGTCACGGCTCGACGAGTTCACGTACTACGACGGCTACCGGACGTCCACCCTTGCAAACCTTACTGCAAAGGGCGTGGATGTCACGTCGGCCCAGCTGATAGAGACCCAGATCCAGGCCCTTGAGCCCAGCCTCAAGGTGGCGCTCGATTCCCATAACGATGCGCAGATCGACGACGTCAACCGGCAGCTGGGCTCGCTCTCGAGCCAGTTCTGGACTGCGGTCAGCAGCCTTGACTGGCAGGCCCGGGAGAAGAGCCGGCTTTCTTGGTTTGACAACCGCACCGCCCAGATGCAATCGGATATCGCAAACCTCTCCGCCCAGCACATCGACACATCGCAGGCAGAGAGCGTATTGGACCAGTTCCAGGCACAGCGCGATCCGCTCAAGGCTGCGTACGACAACCACGACCAGCAGAACCTTGACACACTTATTACCCAGCTCAACACCCTTTCAAAGCAGTTCTATGACCTGACCCATGGTGATGTCTGGTGGCAGGCCCACGAGACCGCAGCTCTCGGGCAGTTCGACAACACCACGGCAAAGATGAACGACCAGCTTGCAAACCTCTCTGCAAAAGGTGAAGATGTAACACAGGCGCAGGGCATCCTTGACCAGATCGTTGCGGAACGGCCCTCCCTAAAAGCCGCGTACGACAACCAGGACAGCACGGCCTTGAAGACGGTCGATGCCCAGCTCAAAGACTACTACTCGCAGTACACGGCAGCCGTAAAGACAATCAACGGCCTGCAGGCACAGGAGACAAAGCGGCTTGCAGAGTTTGACAAGAACGTTGCTTCTTGGCAGTCAACGCTTGCCACCCTCAAGTCCAATGGTGTTGACGTGAGCCAGGCAGAGGGAATCCTTGACCAGATCTCGGCCGAGCGCACACCCCTTGTAACAGCATACACAAACGACGACAGCTCAGCGCTCGACAGCATCAATGCCCAGCTCAAGACGCTCGACTCACAGCTCGAGACCCTGATCAAAGGCTACGAGCACCCCCTCTCAGGGAACGGCACAGTAACGACAAACCCGACCCATAACGGGAACAGGACACACTCCTCCTCATCAGCAGTGGGGGCAGTAATTTAGAGGTTTCGGGGATGACCCCCTGCCTCACAATTTACGGAGAGAAATTATGACGAAACTTGCAATTATCGGAACCGGCATCTGTTCAGTCTGCCTGATTGCCTTCCTGCTCATCGCAGGTTGCACACAGGCCGGAGGAGACAACTCAGCACAGACCCCGATACCCACCGCGACCCCGCAGATCACTGCAACACCCGCATCAGCCGACCAGGGATCGGCATCCGCCGACTCCGGTGCGTTTATCGATGACTCACAGGATGTACCGACACCCGCTGACCAGAGCCAGGTGACTCTTGCTCCTGATGAAACCGTTGTCGCGGGCAGCGGTGCGGCAGGGACCAATCTTACCACGGACAGTGCCGATCTCGGGGACATAATGCCCTAAACACCGGCACCGCCACCATTTTTTTTATTTTTGCCTGCTGCCTTTTTAAAAAAAGGCCTCGGTTTACGGTGTTCCCCTTTGTCCTCAAGACTGATGCAGATCGTGCAGCCGCACCGGGGACAGGTCGCGAGGATCACATCCTCTGCCTGCCTGTGGTCCGGATCTTCAAGCGCCCGACTTATCGGGTACCAGGTATTTTCGGTAAATTTCTGCGCACACCGGGGGCATGACACACCAAGGGTAAGGATGTCGACCATCATGGCCGTGCTCCCGGGATCTTTGCGGGATATTCATTTCCCGACAAAGCTCCCCATGGGGTCTTAACGCCCCGGCCGGGGAGGAAGAGATCCGCTTGAATGGCCGGCACCATTACCTGACTGATCGGCCGTTCTGTGCCGGCCTGCTCCCGTCGGGCCTCTCTCCGCATCTTTTTCCTGAGGCTTTTTACCTGGTCTGTCTCGGCTCTCCCGATGCAGCGGGAGGTAGCGGCAATATTGAGTGCTGCATTGACGTCCGCATGTATCACGGCCCCACATGCGGGGCATTCAAAGCGCTTGCGCACCCGGTGCCCGGTGCACCCGCACTTGCTGCACATCTTTGACGTATTTGCCGGGTCCACGTACGCGACCGGGATCCCCCGGGCCGCTGCACGTCTCTCGACAAGCCGCAGGAGGTGGGGAAACGAGGAGTTCTGGAACGAGAACTCATATTCGCATGTCCTGTTCTTCCGCAACGCGGCATGGTGGCTGAAGAGTTTTTCAAATTTTATTCCCGCACTTGCGGATTCTGCAAACGAGACCACCTGTCGCGCGATTACGACAAGGGCTGACCTGAACTTTTTTTGGTCCCGGGTCTTCATTTTTTTGAGTTTCCACATCTTTCCTTCCCTGAACAGTTTTGTGCAGTCCTTTGTCTGCGAGGTCTGCGTGCCGGCAGGACGTTTTCCCAGTTTCAGTACATGCCCGCTGGAGGGATCGGCTGCCACAACGGCAAAGCCGGTCGTGTTGAGATCAATGCCAATCCACCGGGCGTTCGTGACGAGTGTTGTGTGAATACGGTTCACCTTGAGTACGGATGTGTGTTCATCGTGTCGGGAGCTGCGTCGCGTGCCCGGGCTTTTCTCATATCCCTGATGACCTCCTTGGCAGTGCGGTACGCGTCCAGCGGGTGGAGGAAAACCCGGTGCCGGAGATAGAGATAATAGAAGTGCAGGATTTCCCCCGGGGGGAGTGGCGTTCCCTCAGGGATACACTTCCCGTGGCGCACGGCTTCAAGGACATCTTCGGCCGGTCCCTGTGCCATAACCTCGGTCCAGGCTGTCCCGAGCATCGGGCCGGCATGGGCGTCGCTGCCGGCGACTTCCGGGATGTGCGTGGTATTCTTGACCTTCTGGCTGGCCCCGGGTTCTGTTGCGTTCAATGCTTCGACCGCGTCAAACCCGAGTGTGGCATAGTCTGAAAAGCCCAGACGCGTGTGTGGGTGCGGCGCGATCGAGAGGCCGGCGTCGTTTCGTATATGGGAGAGGATGTGTCTGATGGAGAATTCCTGCGGGACAGCAGAGATGCCAAGTGCTATCCAGTGTTTCTGTACGGCGATATCCCCGCCTTCAATACCCGGGATCACAAGAAGGCCGAACTCGCGGGTGAGCCTTCGTGCCTCTATCCAGGGAAAGAGCCGGCCATGATCGGTGATGGCTATGGTATCCAGGCCGGCATTTTTTGCGCATTTTACCATGACCCGGGGAGAGTGCACACCGTCCACGGACCGGTTCGTGTGGATGTGGAAATCGGCCTTCATGGCGGCACTTCGACAGGATCCGGGTGATCAGGAATGTATGTGGCATGCCGGGATGATGATGGTGCCGGCGCGGTGTACAGGAATGCGGCGCATCCCGGGTCAGCGGGGCAGGCGGCCTGTACAGGCAGGGGCAGCGAAGGTACCGGGGAACGTGCATGGTTCATCACACCTGCGGGCATGAGCCGTACCTCCTTTATTGTCACTGCCGGCAGTGCCGCATGCTCCGGGTTTCCCCGGGGGTGCGTCTGCTGGTTTTTTTGAGAAAGCGACACAATAGAATTGGAATAATCTCTATATAAGTGTTCTTAAAGTATTGTGATCGGCTGCCCGGAAGGAACCTGTGCGTGGTGCTGGTGAAATTTCACGCGGACCGGGAGGAAACGGGGGGCGACTCTTCCCTGAAGGTGCGAACCGGCTGCCGGTTCATGGAGCAATTTCAAATCCGGGCGTCGTTATCCCACGCGATTAGCGTGAAATATTTTTTAAAAATCTTTATCGTCTTATGGAAAGAATGTTGGCCTGATGACCGCAGATGCAAAAAAATCCAGCCCCCGGCGATACTGGGGGTACTTCCTGATTATCGCCGGCCTGCTGATCGGCTTTGGCGCCGGCCTCCTCACGGGGTACCCGGGCTCGGGCTTCCTCATCGGCACCGGGCTTGGTTTTCTCGGGGCCACCTTCATTAACCCCGTGGAGCGGGTGGACGGTGTTGCTGTTGTGCAGGCATCAACCCCCCGGTCGCGCTATGTGTTTGCGCTCACCGGGATCGTGCTGGTTGTCTTTGGCATGGGGATTGTCTTTGCTCTCTGGCCGTACATCATCGCCATATTGATCATCCTGGCGGGTTTTCTCGTCCTCTTCCACGGTTTTGCAAAACCCTACTACATTGCCCTGAAAAAATGAAGGGATCCCAAAGGATCAAAAAAAATACGAGCGCCCCGATTGTCTGCTATACATTCCATGCAATCAGTCCGGGCGATACTTCCCGAGGGAAAAACAGTGCACAACGAGAACTTCCCCCGATGGGAGCAAGCGTATATAGTTGGAAATGTAAAATGAATTTGACATTTATGAAGGGTACATATCTCCTCATCGGATGCGTCTGCATCCTTGCACTCGCGGTTATGCCTGCACAGGCATTAACGGCAAAGGCACTTACCATAAACCTTGATCAAAGTGGTAATGCCCAGGTGGATTTCCAGTACGACCTTTCGTTCACGGAACAGATCGCGGTATTTGCGAATGTTGCTAACCCGTCAGCGGAACTCAAAACCGCGCTTGAGAACAATCTCAACCGTCAGGTCACCGTTGTAAAGGCAGACAGCTCCTCTGCTGAGGTCATTATTCCGTCATTTGCGACGATCAGCCAGTCCAACGGGGCAGAGACAATGACGACACCGGGCTTCTCGTTTGCGAACGCCCAGAATGATATCAAGCAGTACTGGTGGTCCTCGCTTGTCTCGGTCGACCTGTCCCCCGAAGTGACGACAATCACGTTCCCTGATGGTTACCAGGCAGTGTATGACAACCAGATCAGCTTCCCTTCCGTATCGCACCAGATTGCGACATAAACCGGCTTTTCCCTTCTTTTCCCTGCTAACCACAGGGATAATGGCAGAACCGGGAAGAAAAATACATTCTCTTTTTTACGGTGCAGAATCTTTTACCGGCAATACCCTGTTGAATATATGGATCCAGTCAGGCAGCTTTTTGGTGGCGTGTTGTCCCAAAGGATCGTGGACTTGATCCCGGACCGGTATAGGAGAGGCATGACTGCATTCCGAAGATCTCCCGGACCTCGGAAATTTCCTGCATGGATAATCCCTCCAATAAATATACATTTTTAAAAAAACTCTATACACAAAGTGAAAACTATATTGCCAAGAACCTCCTATCTTCACATCGCCAGTGCCGGGAGGATCACTTCCGGTTGAAATGCAATAGTAGTGGACATGTGAATTATGCCAACCCGTGTCTTTATTGTAGAGGATGATGAGATCATATCCCACCTGATCCGGCAGTTCCTCACCCTTAAAGGCTATATCATCGCCGGTTTTGCGGAATCCGGGGATGAAGTGCTTTCAAAAATCCCCGGGACCCCTTGCGATGTGATCCTGATGGATATCGGTCTTAAGGGAGATGCTGACGGCATAACCGTTGCCCGTATTCTCAGTTCAAAGATCCGGATCCCGATCATCTTTGTGACCGGCCAATACGATGATCATATCCTGCAACGTGCAAAAACCTCGAACACCTACGGATACATCATAAAACCATTTTCATCAAACGACCTTATTTCCAACATTGAGATCGCACTTTTCAACCACCGGCTCCGGGAAGAACAGCCGCGGGAACCAAAACATGCAACAGTCAGGGAGACCCTACCGGATGCTATCGTAAAACCGGCTGTGCCGCAAAAAGGCCTGCTGTCGGTCCACAATCACACAAGGCAGGAAGGGCTGAAACCTCTTTACGATGAAGGGTTTTATCACCGGTCCAAGGGTAATTATCAGCGTGCCCTGCAGTGCTTTATCGAGATCCTGGAATATGATCCGGATGATGCATTTATCTGGGCGGAAAAAGGCGATGTCCTCCAGAACCTTGGAAGGACAGGCGAGGCGCTTGTCGCCATTGATACAGCACTCCGGATCGATCCGGCAAACGAATATGCCCTCTGCAAGAAAAGCCGGGTACTCTGCAGTGTTGGGAGGCATGCGGATGCCCTGGCTGTGATAGAGGTCGCACTTGGAATCACCCGCGATAACCTCGCACTCCTTGTTGAAAAAGGGGCGGTTCTGCATGAACTGGGAAGAAATGAGGAAGCGATCAAAATCCTTGATTCTACGATTGAACTGGACCGGAAGTCAGCGTACGCTCTCGGGGCGAAAGGACGGGTCATGGCGGCCTTGGGCAGGAACAAAGAGGCACTGGCATCATTTGGCAGGGCGTTGAATATCGAACCAAAAAATATCTCGCTCTGGATGGATTTCATACGGATTTTCGAACAGAAAAAAAATTACTCTACGGCCCTGAATATCGTCCAGATGGCGATGGAGAAAAACCCGGAAAATCAGGTTCTGGTCATGAAGCGGGACAACCTGTTAAGCAAGACTATCCCGGTTTCATAACGTGCCCGCCCGTTTATCGGATTTTATTGCGTGAATGTAACCTCACGGGATCGTCAGCCTCAAAACCGGCACGCGCGGATACCCCCTTTTAGCCTACGACTGGAATATACCCCCTCCGGGACGTCACGAACATAAAAAAGTCCAGAACCGAACGATTCGTGCAGAAACACACGCGCCATCAGGCACGAAAATAATTAAAAATACCCGAGGTCGTCGAGCACTTTTTTTACGACAATAAACCCGTTCCCGCCGTGCCGCTCTGCGTCAACGAACACGGCGCCGACCAGGGTTTCGGTCACCATGTCGTTTTGTCTGATCCCCGTCATCCACACCTCTTCCTGTGTCGTCACCCTGCCACCTTGGACATAGCGTATGAGCTGGTGTTTCTCGGCAAAGGATCGGGTCCTGTCGCGCTTCACGTCTTCGGGTTTTGACACCGTGACTTCTCCGGTGTCCTGAGTCATTTCTTCGTAGAGCCGGCAGGTGACGACGGCGTCGAGGACCGCATCGCCCACGGCCGCGAGCGGTTCGGTGCAGCCTTTCTTTGGTGCCGGCGGTTCCCCCGCCCGGCTGGTCATGGCATCTTCGAGGATCTTTTCGTTATGGAACCTGTACCCGATCAGGTCCTGCAGATCGTCTGGAAAAGAACTTTTATCCATACTGCCCACCCCCCACTCGTATAGGAAATTCGGTGCGGGTATGTTATGCGTTCATAAATATGAATCTTGTTTAATAATTCCCGGGATTTTGGCGAACGGTAGAGTACCTGGCAGGTTCTGGCAGCGTATCCGGGGGATCCTTACCTGAATATAATCCAGATGCAGTCTGGAATATTCTCCCGGTAGTGTCGGGACAATTGTCCGATCAGATGCGTGACACAACGCTTATCCCCGTTTCTCCTCTATATCCTCTTATGAAACCTGGTTGTCTGCTTACAAGGATCTTTTTTGTGTTTGCGCTTCTCGCTCTTGTCGCCACTGCCGCCGCCAATCCGAACGTCGTTCAGGTTTTTGTCCACCCTGGCAGCGGGACTATCTGCGTTGATTCCACCTGCCAGGTTGCCGTGGGGTCGCTCTCCGGGTACAGCAGCTCGCAGTTTGCTAATATCGCCGGGGGACGGGATCATACGATCAAGGTCTACGATACCGACGGCTACCAGGATTATACCGACCAGTTCTACATGGACTACAATGGCGATGACGTGACCCTGCAGGTCTACCTTGATCCTCTCACCACCGGAACACCCACGCCCGCGACCACCTCACCGCAGACCGGCACGGTGCGGGTCTATGTCTCACCCGGCCTCGGGCAGGTCTGCATCGACAACCGAGAATGCGACACGAGCACCGGTGCGTCCTCATCCACCTGGAATGTGGACTTCGACGATGTCATGGCAGGTACCTCCCACACGATCACCGTGACCGCAGACGGCTACCAGAGTGCCACCACGCAGATCACGGTCCTGCCGGATCAGGTAAACGAAGCCGATGTCACCCTCCAGCCACTTTCCACGGCAACGGAAACGGATAGTACTACACCGGCACCCCAGGCAACCCGGGCCGGGCTTGATGCGGTACCCGTCATTGGGGCACTTGGCGGGAGTGGTATAGTCTTCCTGTTCCGGAAGAACGGAAACTAATCTTTTTTAGGCAGTGTGCCTCAGACAAGCGGGGGCAAATGCGCCCGCAGATTCTTACAGGAAAATACTGGCGAAAAATTTCTTCGAAAAAGAGTGAATATCCCTACTCCTGCTTTTTCTCTTCCATCTGTGCAGGTGCCGCGGCTTTCCTGCCCCGGTTCCAGCGGTACACCCCGTACCCGATCCCCCCGAGGATGATGAGTGGGAGGAGCGTGAACAAACCGATGATCAGAAGATCGATCATGCCAAGGAACCCGGCGATACCATCATTGATCGTGGCGACAAAGTCGTGGCCAGCCTGACCGCCGACCGGCTCCGGTTCCTGGAGGTAGACTGTTATCGTCGAGATATCTATACGGTTGTTGAGGTAGTTCAGCCTCCCGTTCAGCTCGTCGAGTTGCGTCTGGACCGCATCGATCTGCTCCTGCACCGCAATGATGTCCTCAACCTTCGTGCTCTGCTTCATGATCACGTTATACTGGGCCAGCTGATTCGTGTACGAGGTCTTCTGCGCCTGGAGGTCGACGTATTGTTCCGTGACGTCCTGCCTGCTCGTGGAGATCGACTTGACCGTCCCGAGAGCCTTGACACCCGCGATGGCGGTATCGAACCCGGCCTGCGGGACCCGGATGATGACCGTACCGGTCAGCCTGCTGCCATAGTTTTGTATATTTGTCGAAGAGAGGTACCCGCCCTGCGCAACCGCGAGGTCTTTGAGAGCATCGGCAGTGGCGGTCACATCGCTGACTTCAAGGGTCACATCCGCGGTGCTGATGATCTTTGTGTCTGTTCCTGTACCTCCAACATCCGATGATACCGATGTGGGCACGGGTGCAATTGCCGCCTCGCCGCTACCCGACACAATGATATTCTCATTTGCGAGACTGTACCCTTTTGAGACGGGAGAACCGACAGTCACACCCTGGGAAGAATGCGTATTTGCAAACGTACCCGATGAGAGTACCATGTACCCGACGGCACCAGCGAGCAGGATGCATACCACAATGATTATAGGGATTTTATATTTCATACACAGTCCATCGTTGTAAAAAATATAAATACACGTCGTAAACTACGAATATTTTCGTAGTTATGGCGCCACGATGCCGGTATTTACGGTCCACTGGCTCACGGGATAAAAATATGTGGCGGGGGTCTTGTTTCAGCGGATCTTAGCATTTTGCCCGGTCTTTGCAGAAGTGTAAAGATCCAGAACTGCAATCCCTCCAACCGTTGCCACCACAAACGCAACGATAAACACTGCGAGATAATAGAGGAGGCCAAGGGCAATCCACGTGTCGGTGGGATGCGAGGTGATCATCCCGGGTGGCCAGGCCATCCACGGATCATTATAGCCGTGTGCTGCCTGGACGAGAAGGTACGTGAGGAACACACCGCATACGATAACCCAAAGGAAGAGGGCGCAGGCAGCTACCTCAGCCCAGATCTTTTTCATCATGGCAAACGATCCCATGACTGCCCCCCTGAGGGTCTTGTGCTCGAGAACGATCAAGGGCACGACAAACGGGGTCAGGATGAACAGGAGCAGATTGATCGCCGAATAGATCAGGGCCCACATGAACCCCAGGGGATATATCCATAACAGCAGCGATCGTCCTCCATAGCCCGGAACCTCGGTAAAGATGTTCGGATCCATAGTCAGGTTGAAGGGGAACTGGTTGAGAATGCCGGGAAAAATAGATGGCCCGAAGAAATTGAGCCAGGAACAGGAGCTTACATGGCAGACGGGAAAATAAGACCAAATTCTGAAAAGCAGCATGCCTGCGAGTGCCAGAACAACAGACCACAGGAAGAGTGCTTTTAAGTATTTTTTTGCCCCGGCAAGTTCCACAAAAAACGAGGCAGAACCTTCTTTCTTTGACGGGATGCTCAGGACAAGGCCCGCCAGTAAGAACACGAGAAAGAACAGTGTTGCGAACTCGAGTAAAAAGTCCAGGGCATAACTCACGATTATATCAGGTTGCATGATATGGCCGATGGAGAAAAGTGCTGCCTGTCCAAGGGTGTTTCCAACCATCACCAGCCCGGCAAAGAGTGTAAACCAAAGAAGCTGCCGGTTTTGGTTCAGTGTTCTCATCCCTGAAATGGCTGCTCCTATCCCCCGACGAATAGTTCCCGATCCTCCTCCCCCGCCATCCGGGAGTCCCTCAAAGGTGGATTCCGAAGGTATACCTATACCTGTCTGCAGGGCATGTACTGCCGGCGGTTTCCGGCACAGGCCGAACCGGTGTTCAATAATTTCAGAGATCCGGGTCATTCCTTATCCCCCCGGATCTTTGCAAGCAGTTCCTCTGCCATCTTTGTCGGGTCAGCAGTTTTCTCAATTTTGATCCCGAGTTCAGAAGCGAAATCCCAGATGAATTCGATACACTGGGTGAATTCATCGCAAGCCTTACAGTCGCCGTCATGTTCGTACCAGACCTGCATGCCATGCTTCTCCGAGACAAAAATATATGCATTTGTCTGGAACGGGATGGACCGCCCGAACAGGACACCCCGTTCCACATCGATCTTTTCGATCTGGATCCGGTTTGCCTGCGCCATCTCCCGGAGCGATGCTTCGATCTTCTCGTCCATGAACCGGATAGCCTGCGACACACCCTGCCGGGTGATTCCCTGCTGGTTCGCAATGGAGATATTGGACATCCCGCTGCGCCGCATCTTCCAGAACCCGAACTGCTTCTCGTTCATTGGCAGGAACATGTGTAAACATATGGATGTTTACAATATAAAAGTTGTGCACGTTTTCCGGCCGATATATTATGCCGGTTTACTCCAATGCTATCCGCTCAAACTCCTGGACCGGATCTTCCCGGCAAGGATCCATTCTATTCGATACTGGTACAAATCTCGGAGAATATACGGGAAACCAGTATCATTTCACCCTGACTCGCCTGCAAATGACCTGACAAAAAAGTATTTTTTAGTCTTCGCACTTGAACTCGATATCGTCATTCATGTGCTCGTACCCCCAGTCACAGAGCTGGTCGAGGATCGGGATGAGGGATTGTGCGGTTTTTGTGAGCGAATACTCCACTTTCGGCGGTACCTGCGCGTAAACTTTCCTCCTGACAAGGCCGTCTTTCTCCAGTTCGCGGAGCTCTTTTGTCAGCATCCTCTGGGTGATCCTGGGCGTTACCTTGTCCACGATCTGGTTAAATCGCAATGTCCCGTCCTTGAGCTGGTAGATGACAAGCGGCTTCCATTTACCCCCAATTACATCGAGGGTAGCCTCAATTCCCCAGCTGTATTTGTATTTCTTCGGCGTGGTCTTCATTAGTATCAAACCTGTCAGTATGTGACATATTTGTTTGTATACGCTATTTATGTCATATCTTCTTTATATATACTAAAGTGTCATGGGCGATACCAAAGAATCTGAACCATCAGGAGGTAGGGAATGAAGGTATTACTAGTAAACGGAAGTCCTCACAAGAAAGGGTGCACTCATACTGCTCTGGCAGAAATAGCAACAACTCTTAAAAAAGAATGTATCGATGCCGAAATTTTCTGGATCGGGATAAAACCGCTTGCCGGCTGTACTGCCTGCAAGTCATGTGCCAAGAACGGGCGCTGCATGTTTGATGACACGGTCAACGAGTTCCTCGACCTTGCGGAGGGTGCTGACGGATTCATCTTCGGATCTCCAGTGCATTTTGCCGCAGCATCCGGTGCGGTCACCTCGTTCATGGACCGCGTATTTTACACGAACTTACAGTCCGGCAGGCAGACGTTTTACCTGAAGCCGGCAGCTGCAGTGATCTCAGCCCGTCGGGCAGGGACAACGGCCACCTTCGACCAGCTCAACAAGTATTTCACCGTCTCTGAAATGCCTGTCATCTCATCCCGTTACTGGAACATGGTCCATGGGGCACAGCCGGACGATGTGAAGAAGGATCTTGAAGGACTGCAGACAATGCGCATCCTTGCACGGAACATGGCGTTCTTCTTGAAGTGCAAAGAGGCGGGTATTAAGGCCGGGGTGCATCTCCCGGTGCGGGAAAAACCAGTTTTCACGAACTTTATCCGGGAGTGAATTGTCTGACGGAAGGATAGGGTCTGAGATCAGAAAACCGGGTGAATGAACGATGTTATACAGGAAAATGCCCAAAAACGGGGACAAACTTTCCATTCTCGGGTTCGGATGTATGCGTCTTCCCGTGAAAGCGGATGGATCGATCGATGAAGAGAGAGCGATAAAGCAGGTGCGCTATGCCATCGACCACGGCGTAAACTATGTCGACACGGCCTGGCCCTATCACATGGGACAGAGCGAGCCGTTCGTGGGTCGTGCCCTTGCGGACGGGTACCGTGAGAAAGTAAAACTCGCGACAAAACTCCCCTCATGGCTTATCGGGAGCCGGGAGGATATGGATAAATTCCTGAATGCCCAACTCGCGAAACTCAAAACCGACCACATAGACTATTATCTTGTCCATGCCCTTGTTGGCGACGTGTGGGACACGGTTGAAAAACTGGGTGTGGCCGATTTCCTCAACAAAGCCAAAGCAGACGGCCGCATCAGGCACGCAGGTTTCTCCTTCCACGGCGCAGGAACGGATTTCAACCGGATCGTGGACGCCTATCCTTGGGACTTCTGCCAGATCCAGTACAACTACCTGGACGAGAAGAACCAGGCAGGGACCGAAGGGCTGAAATACGCTGCGTCAAAAGGCCTCGGCGTCATCGTTATGGAGCCCCTCCGGGGAGGGAACCTGACGAGAACCGTGCCTCCCGCGGTACAAAAGATCTGGGACGAGGCCCCGACAAAGAGGACCGCCGCGGAATGGGCGCTCCGCTGGATCTGGAACCATCCTGAGGTCACGGTCGTCCTCTCCGGAATGAATGACGAGGCGCACATCCGGGAGAATCTTGCCATTGCAGGCAATGCACACCCGGATTCACTGACGGAAATGGAACTGCAGCTGGTAAAACGAGTGGAGAACACGTACCGTGAACTCATGAAAGTCAGCTGCACCGGCTGCCGGTACTGCATGCCCTGCCCGTCAGGTGTAAACATCCCGTTGTGTTTCGAGGAGTACAACAATCTGTACCTGGCCGACAATCCCGACGGGGAAAAATTCATGTATGCCGCACGGCTGGGCGGCGCTGTCGCGCTTGGGACACCTGAGTTTGCATCCCTGTGCATCCAGTGCGGGGAGTGTCGGGAAAAATGCCCCCAGCACATCGATATACCCCTGGTGCTCGAAGCCGTTGCAAAAGAGCTTGAAGGGCCCGGCTTTGAGGAGAGAGTTGCCATGGCACGGCAGCTCTTCAAACAGACATAAACGCGGGAACGATTTGTCGTGGCAAAAAGCAAAGGAGGAACCGTATGGATACGTCAAATGTTTCACGTGAGCGTGTCATCTTCCCGAAAGGTGAAAGGATTACCAATGATCATTTCACTGGGGGCAGTATGGCTTGAAGTGCTGGTTCCGGCCGGCAGCCCATTCAACTGCCGGTTCTAATAGGTTGATGGGACATCGTTAGAAAAAATCGGATAAACAATAATTTTTCATGATGTAATAATTTGTAGTAATTCCCCCAAGTCCCGCGATCCTATCAAAACCTAACTACGTTCACAGTTTTATTTTCCGGAATGCATACGTCCCGATGAGGATCATCGCGAGGGAAAATATGCTGATAACGAGAAGATCGACACCGAGGTTGAACCGGTGCAACCCGATGAGCGTCCCCCGCAATCCGTCCACGGTATAGGTCGCAGGGTTGAGCAGCACGAAAGGAGTGAGCCATCCCGGAAGATTCTCGATGGGAAAGAGAGCCCCGGAGAGAAAGAACATCGGGAATATCAGGAAGCTGCTGATGAGCTGGAACCCTTCGGGGCTCTCCATCTGCGAGCCGATGATAAGACCGATGCTGACAAGCCCGACCGTTGTTACGAATAAGAAAATGCACGCGATGACAACCGAAACAACAGAGAACGTGATCCCGGTGAGCACGCCGGTCACCGTGAATGCATAGCCGATCACGAGCAGGATGGCCGACTGCAGGAGCGTATCCGTGGAGCCCCCGAGGACCTTGCCGATAAAAATGGAAGTCCTTGACATCGGGGATACGAGAACTTCTTTTAAGAAATCGATTTTTTTATCCCAGACAATATACACACCGAAAAAAACCGCCGAGAACAAGAGCGACTGGACAAGGATTCCCGGGTACAGGAACGTCAAGTAATCCACTCCCCCAAACGATAACACGGACCCCAGGCCTCCGCCTATAATCAGGAGCCAGAGTATAGGGTTGATGATGGATGCAACGATCCGGGATCTCTCACGCTGGAAAACCTTGAATTCGCGGTACCAGAGTGCATAGATTCCTTTGAGGTCGCTCATTTTCTCAGTCTCGCCTGCATTGCTTTCTCGGCCCAGCCGCCTTCAGGTGCCCCTTCCCGGATCGCCCTGCCGGTATAGTGAATAAACACATCCTCAAGGGTCAGCGGGCGGACCTCGACGGATTCCACCGGGCCTGTACGGCTAAGGACGTCCTGAAGGTGAAGGCTCGCATCCCTGACCGTCACACTGACGCCCTCATCATCCGTTTGAATATCGTTGATATAGTCCAGCCCCGCAAGCGATTCCCGGTTGAAGTTTTTGATCCGTATGCGGATGATGTCGCCGCCAAGATCTTTTTTCAGCTGGTCAGGAGAGCCAAGCGCAGCGATCTTCCCGCGGTCGATTATCGCAAGCCTGTTGCAGAGCCGGTCTGCCTCGTCCATATAGTGCGTGGTAATGATGATGGTGATCTTCTTCTCCGTTGAGAGTTTTTTGATGTACTCCCAGATGTGCTCCCGGGTCTGGGGGTCGAGGCCGAGTGTCGGCTCATCCAGGAATAAAATCTCAGGGTGATGCATCAGGCCCCGGGCAATCTCAAGCCGTCTCCTCATCCCCCCGGAATATTTCTTGACCATATCGTCTTTTCTGGCAGTGAGGTCAACGAGCCGGAGAACCTCCGCGATTCGTTCCTCTCGTAATGCAGAATCCATATCGTAGAGGAGCCCGTGGAGCTTTAAGTTCTCGTAGCCGGTCAGCATCTCATCTGAACTCGGGTCTTGGAAGACGATGCCGATAGATTTCCTGACCCGGTCGGGCTCGCGTATGATATCAAAATTATTCACGAGCGCAGTGCCCGAAGTCGGCGGTATTAAGGTGGTCAGCATCAGGAGGGTTGTCGACTTTCCGGCACCATTCGGGCCAAGGAGGCCAAATACTTCTCCCTTTTCGATCGTCAGGTCAAGGGAATCAACTGCGGTAAGTTTACCAAATTTCTTTGTCAGGTTTTTGATCTCAATGATCTGCATATGTTCACAGTAACCCTGTTGTTCCTGAAAAACCCGGAGATTCCAGATCCGTCCTGACGTTAAAATATGATTAACTGTATTGGCTTTCGCTCAGGTTACCCGACTCTGAATATCCCCGCTGCTCCCAGTAGCCCTGGTAGTTGGGATTGTCGGAGAGTTCAATCTCATCGATCCACTTGATCCACTTATATCCCCATTTGTCCTCAGCCACAAGCCGTAACGGAAAGCCGTTTGCGGCAGGAAGGGTCACATTGTTCATCTTATACGCGATGATGATGTCATTGTCCATGACGTAGCTGAGCGGGAATGATGTCGTATAACCGTCAGTGGCATGGAAGATCACCGTATTTGCCCGCGGATCAACACCCGCTTCATTGATGAGATCCCGGACAAGCACACCTTCCCAGAGGATCTTCGCAGACCAGCCTTCGACACAGTCGAGCGTGACAACCTTGGAGTAATGCTGGTGGTTGTCGAGGATTTCCCGGTACGTCAGATTTTCCGTCTTCAGGGTAAGGCCGGTGACCATGAGCTGGTAATCGGATTCGTTTATGTACTGGGTGCCGGCGATTGCATTCTCGCTGACATCACTGATGGACGAGAGATCCTGGCCCTGGTAGGACCGGACTTCAACGGCAGCGAGGCCGGTGGTCGTACCTGAAGACGCGCCGGACCGGAACACCGGGCTCAGGAAAATTACACCAAGCACAACGAGTACGACCGCGATGAAGAGGGCGATCACACGGTACGAGGGAACATTCATTGCACGTTACCTGCACCTGTGATCTCATTAAGATTGGGATTGGGACATTGATGCGCCGGCAGTTGATGGAGAACTGGTAACGAGGGGAAATGTCCGTTAACCCCCGGGAAAGCGCCAGAATTTTCGTTTAAATATCCGAAACGAATCGAAGGTATTAACGGTCTTAATTATAATTATACAGTAATGGATGCGCGAGCAGAGCCGACACCATTTGACCAGAGGCTCTTTTTGATCTTTATCGTCACGTTTGCGACGATGACTATGTTCGAATTTGCAAGCGAATTCCTCTATCCCTACCCGCCCGACTGGCGCTCGAACATTATAACAAGCCTCTTTACGAGCGGACTTTCCGTCATCATTGCTTACTTTCCCCTCAAGGCCTATTATGACAGGAACACCCGGCTCCACGCCGAGATGGAACAACGCCATCACGTGGAGATGGAGTTGCGGGAGCGCGAGAAGCGCCTGGTAAGAACCTTTGACCAGTCCCCGGTGGGATCCGCAATCATCTCTCCCGATCTCCGGTTTATCCAGGTGAATCCGGCCCTGTGCGCAATAACGGGATACACACCGGATGAGTGCCAAGCCCTGCCCTTCTCATCCATCGTTGCTCCCGCTGAAAAAACCGAAATTATTACCTGCGCTGAGGATCTCAAACGCGGTGCGATCGATCTGGATGAACGCGATATGCAGCTGGTCCGGAAGGATGGGACGAAGGTCTGGGTCCGCCAGTCTGTCAGCCTCATCCGCGATGAAGAGGGCGTCCCACTCTATTTCCTTCCGATATTCGTGGATATCAACGATCTCAAGATGGCGGAGGACGCCCTCCAGAAAACAAACAAAAAACTTTCGATGCTCTCGACGATCACCCGGCATGACATCAAGAACAAGCTGACGGGCCTTGTCGGGTACCTGCAGCTCGTCAGTAACGAAGTGCCCGACGACCCGCCCCTCCGTGAGCATATCACGAAACTGGGGGAATGCTGCAATGCCATCGAACGGCAGATTGAGTTTACCCGGTATTACGAGGAACTGGGGACCGTGAATGCGGGATGGTACGACGTGCAGAAGGGTGTTCTGGACATGGCTGGCCAGTTATCCCTGCAGGGCATTACCCTTGACCCGGGAAAAACCGGGGTTTCGATCTACGCAGACCCGTTGATCAACAAAGTCTATTATAACCTGATGGAAAACTCGGTCCGACACGGCGGGCATGTCACGAAGATTACGTTTGCCGCAGACGAATCGGAAAAAGGCCTTGTGATCAGCTGTTCCGATGACGGCATCGGGATTCCACAAGGGGAAAAAGAGAACATCTTCCTCCGGGGACACGGGAGTAATTCCGGCCTTGGCCTGTTTTTGATCCGGGAGATTCTCGCGACAACCGGGATCACCATAACAGCGACCGGGACACCCGGTACCGGTGCACGCTTTGAGATCCTGGTCCCAAAAGGGGCCTACCGGCTTTCCGCTGCGTGATCTTTCATAACCGTTTTTTTGATTTAACGAGAATTCCACAAAAAAAATTCTCTGCCCGCAGCGGGGATTAAAAAAGGATGAGACTGCTGCTTATACGACAGCAGCGGGAGTAACCGTTGTGGTTGCGGTGGCCCGGTGCGCGTGCGCAGCCGTCCGGTAGCCCTTCACGATCTCGGCAAACTGCGTATTGAGCGTCGCAAGATCCTCGTTTGCGGCCTTGATCGCACTCTCGTCACGGCTGGTGAGCGCCGCGTTCAGCGCTGTGCCTTCCTGCTGGATCTGAGTTTCGACTGCCTGTGCCTGCGAGACATCAATACCTTTTGCAGTCAGGTTCGAAAGCACGCCGGTCCGGCGCTGGTCGTTTGTCGCAAACTCGTCCATGCGGGCAGTCTGGCGGTCTGTCCACCATGTGTTCTCAAGGGTCTGGAGTGTCGCTGCCTGTGCCATGACCGAGGCGTTGACGCTCGCGGCAAGGGCTTTTCCGGTACCGTTGTATTCTTTGAGATCGCCCTTTGCTGATGTCATAAAGCTCGTGCGATCCGTCTTCATCTGCGTTTCAGCTGCCTGGATCTGGTCGGCGGTGGTCATCGACTGCACCGATGAGACGGTGCCGGTGAACTGTGATTCGATGGATGAAAGCGAGCTTGTCCCGGCACCGTTGCTGATCGTACCGATATAGCTGATCGCCCCGTCCATCTGCGCCTGTCCTTTTGCCCCGGCATACGCCACGTGGGCCTGCATCGCGGTGATGTGTTCAGGGTTGGTATTCCACGAAGTTCCGTTTACGGGAGCGGCTGCAACCGGCATGACGCCAAGAACGAGGCAGATCATGCAGAGGCTGCCGACAAGGATAATCTGTGTGTGTTTCATTTTTTCACCTGAGTATTGTATGCGTATGATGGTCCCCGCCCTTTGGGGAACGCATCTGTCTCTGATGTTGCCGGCCCGGCGGTATATAATTCCAAGATGCCCGGAGTACGGCCATTGAACCCACAGGTTAGACCACGTACCCGAAAAGAGCGGTTTTTGGCTCTGGTAAAAAGAGAGGGGGTTCACCCGGTAAAAGAACGTCAGCGGCACCCTTTGCCGACAACAAAGGCTGTATACCCACCCGGGAAATATAATAGATCATGCAATACACAATTGTCCTCGAACCCAACGAGCGCGGCGGATTTGCCGCACGCTGCGTTGAGCTCCCGGGGACTGTTTGCCAGGGTGCAAACAAAGGTGAAGCACTCGCCCGGCTCAAAGAGGCGATCGGGCAGGTGCAGCAGGCCCAGCAGGCCGACCTGCACCGCACGATCCAGTCTCTTTCGTCCGAGATCATCAGGATCGACGTCGCCGAAGCCGCGTAACCCAAGTTTTGGCACAAAAGGGGGATTTCCCCCACAAAAATTTATAAAATTTTTTCGAGAATTTCGCCTGCATCCCGCACAAGAAAAGAACATTTTGTGTGGAAGAGATCTTTTTCCCGTGCAGCGGCAAGCTCTTTTGGATCTGACAGGTTGCATCCGATCAGGTCAGTACAGTTAACTGAGTGGTTCCGGCGCAGGAACTCGGTGATGAACTCGTTTGCCACCGCATAGGTCTTCTCTTTGCCGCGAAGGTCATCGATCTCAGTCCGGCCGTACTTCATCCCGATCACCATGAGCGCACCGGTAACCGCCCCGCAGGTGTTCCCGGTGTGCGCCATCCCGCCGCCAAGCCCGCAGGAGAGCTTAAGCGCCACGTCGCGATCGATGTCGAAATCCCCGGCGAATGCAGCGCAGACTGCCTGCGAGCAGGAATACCCGCCATTAAAAATGGCGGCCGCCTCGTCAGTCCGTGTCAGAGTCATACTACCGGGGTTGTCGCTTGAAGGCGATAGGCGTATTGGTGTGTCAGGCATCACCGGGGTTCCTGAAACGGTGGCCTGCGGCAGGGCGGGATCTACCTTTTTTTGTGGAGCGGCTAACACTGTACCATCCAGCCGCGCTTTTGTGCGCAAGGAAGTACCATGGCCTTTACCTTTGCCCGGAGGATCCAGCATGCCCCGGCCTCGTTTCTCGGGGAACTTTTCAGGGTCTCTGCCGATCCCTCGATCATCTCGTTTGCCGGTGGGCTCCCATCGTCCGGGCTGATCGATACGGATGGCATTGCAGCTGCCGCACGGGACGTTTTTACTGCAGATCCCCGGTCAGCCCTGCAGTATTCGACAACTGATGGCTACCTCCCGCTGCGGGAGTACATCGCGGAGCGGTACCGGCGGCGGCTCGGCATCCCCGCGACTGCTGACGAGATCCAGATCGTGAACGGATCGCAGCAGTGCCTCGATCTCTTCGCGAAGATCTTCTTGAACCCCGGCGACCGGGTGGGCATGGAACGGCCGGGATACCTCGGGGCGATAGAAGCGTTCTCACTCTACGAGCCGGTCTTTGAGGCAGTGCCTCTCGACCCTGACGGGCCGGACCCCGTGGCTTTTACAAAGATGACAAAGGAGACACCGGTAAAATTCTTCTACGGCATCCCCAACTCCCAGAACCCTTCGGGCTGCACGTACTCACAGGACCGGAGAGAGGAGATCGCAGAGTGCCTTGACGGCACGGATACAGTCTTTTACGAGGACGACGCGTTCGGGGAACTCTTCTTTGACGGGAAGCCCCGGCTCCCGGTAAAACATTACCTCCCCGGCCAGTCGGTCATCTCCGGGTCTTTCTCAAAGATCACCGCCCCGGGCATGCGGATCGGGTGGATGTATGCCCCAACGGAGATCCTGAGTGCGTTCAACACCGCAAAACAGGCTGCCGACCTGCACTCAAACTTCCTCTGCCAGCAGATCCTTGCCCGGTACCTCCAGACAAACGACCTCGATACCCATATAAAAAAGATCGTTTCCGTCTACAGCAGGCAGTGCCGGCTCATGTGCGACCTCTTCGACGACCTGATGCCCCGGCTTTCCCACACGACACCCGAGGGAGGCATGTTCCTTACCGCAACGCTCCCCGTAGGACTTTCTGCAATGCAGGTTTTCCGCGAAGGGATCGGACACAAGGTCGCGGTGCTTCCCGGGATGCCGTTTTTTGTCGATGGCGGCGGCGAAGATACGATCCGTCTCAACTTCTCCAATGCCGGCGAGGACCAGATCAATGAGGGCATGCACCGGCTTGCCGGGGTTATAAACGGGCTTTCCCGGATATAACAGCAGCCCTGTGCAGGAAACACGGCCAACCCGTATTTTGCGCCGTATTTTCAGAGATGCTCATTAAATCCCTCTTTTATTTATGCATCATCTGCCAGAACTACTATTACAGGAAGAGATAGTGTGATAAAGAAACTCCTTATATTTGTGCTGGTACTGACGCTCTGTATGATCGTCGTTGCCCCTCTTGCGGCGGGTGCCGGTGCGTCCGGCACCATTCCGCTGGAACCGGGCCCGGTTATCATCGACACCACCACGGATACCACGGCACCGACCCTGACAGAACCGATCACAGAGCCAACGACTGAAGTGACCATCACGGTTAGCCCGGTGGGGAGCGAAAAAGGCTGGATCGACGTATACGGGAATGTCGACGGCGCCACCGTATATTTTGACGGTAACGCCAAAGGCACGATCACCGGGGGCATCCTGTCGGTGGCAGTTGCGAGTATGGGCACCCCGATACAAACAATAACCGTTTCAAAATCCGGCTACACGCAATGGGCGGGCGGACTCTCCCACATGCCGTCGGCAAACGAGCATGTCGCAGTTTACGCGACCATCAACCCGCTGACCACTATCCCGACAACCATCCCGCCGGTAACGACCGGGTCGATCTATACCCAGTCAAACCCGAACGGCGCAGCCATCTACCTGAACGGGAACTTCCAGGGGTATGCTCCATTGAGTATCCCGGATCTGTACCCGGGCACCTACTCGATGAAAGCCACCCTGAGCGGGTACACCCCGGATACAGCGATCATTAACGTGTATGCCGGGCAGACAGCGACCTATTACCCGGTCCTCATCCTGTCACCCCAGCCCCGGCAGACCGGCACGGTCTATGTGACATCGAACCCGAATTATGCTTCGGTGAGCGTCGATGGAACGTATTACGGGAAGACCCCCCTGACCCTTTCCCTGTACCCGGGCAGTCACAAGATCGCAATCAGCCTCGCGGGCTACAACGATTACACAACATACGTCGGGGTCGCGGCCGGCCAGTCCCAGAACCTGCCAGTCACGCTCTCGACTGCGATCTTCGGGTCGTTCACCCTTACGTCAGTGCCGGGAGCAACAGTGTACATGGACAGCGCAGTAGTGGGTACCACGAACTCTGCGGGGAACTTCAGGCAGACCGGCATCACATCGGGCAACCACCTCTTCAAGGTGACCGCATCCGGGTACAATGACTGGATGAACACTGTCTACATCGAAGCAAACACCGTAACCTCGATCTCGGCGTCCCTGACACCAAAGGGCTCCAGCCCAACGCCTGTCCCGCCGACAGGTGGCCTTGCGATCGCCTCGTCTCCCACAAATGCGGCGGTCTATGTTGACGATCTGCCCCGGGGGAACACCCCGCTCACCGTGACAGATCTTGTACCGGGCGATCACGTGGTCCGCCTCTCCTCTGATGGCTACCTTGATTATACCACGACGACGACCGTAACTTCAGGGCAGACCGCACCGCTTGCAGTCACGCTCACCGTGGCTCCCACACCGACATCGACCAGTTCCCCGGCCCCAACGCCGGTGCTTGTCGTCGGAGTACTCGCAGCTGCCCTTCTGATTGAAGGGTATATGAGGAGGCGATCCTGATATGGCACAGGCATATTCACATTCAACAAAACTCTGGGTAACTGCCCTTGTTGCAGTCATCATTATTGCCGGGCTCACAGCGCTTGCGTACACCAGCTCGGATGCAGCACTCAAAAGTACCGCACAGTTCGGCCTTAAATCGACAGCCGGCGTCATGGCAACGCAGATCAATGCAAGCGAGATCCAAGGGCTCATACCTGGCGATGAAAACTCGATGCAGTACCTTGCCATCGCACAGAAACTCCGCACGATGCGCAGTATGAACGACCACATCATCAACGCGTACATCATCACGGTGAACACGACCGATAAGTCGGCAACGTTCCTCGTCGATGACCTGTACCCGGTGGACCCGTCAGGTTCCGCACGGATCGGCCAGGCAGATACCTCGCCGGACAAGATGCAGATCTTCGCCGCCCTCTCGGGCCCGACAGTATCACCCCAGCCGTACTCCGATTCATGGGGTTCGTTCATGTCCGCTTACGCCCCGATCGATGACTCCCTTAATGACTCGAATGGCAACACCGTTGCGGTTCTCGGCATCGATGTGGCAGCAGGCGATTACGTGACCTCGACCTCACAGGGTACATGGATCATCGTGACCGGCGTGGTTTCCATCATCATCGTGCTCGGTGCGCTCTACGTCTTTGGCCGCAAACCTGAGGATGCGCCGAAGATCCCCTGATCGGATCTTTTTTTTTACATAACCTTTTTTTTCGCGCCGGGCAGACCGGGTACGGCATGAAACTGAAACCGCCATTATTGATCCTCGCCGTTCTTGCGTGTGCCCTGATCTTCTCTGTCGGGTGCACACAGACAGCCGGGACGTCTGCTTCCCCATCGGCGACCGTGACGACACCGGGCGCCGGTTCTCCGGTAACAACACAGGCTGCAACCCTTGCATCTTGGGACAAAGTACGGCTCGAAACGACGATGGGCAATATCACGATCGCGCTCGACCCAGATATGCCAATCACCGCAGGCAACTTCGAAAATCTAACCAAAAGCGGGTTCTATAATGGCGTCACCTTCCACCGCGTGATCGCCGGGTTCATGATCCAGGCAGGCGACCCGACCGGCACCGGCAGAGGCGGGCCCGGCTACACCATCCCCGATGAATTCACGGCCCACAACCACAATATCAGGGGCTCGGTCGCAATGGCAAACAAGGGAGTCCCGGACTCGGGGAGCTCGCAGTTCTTCATCAACCTCGTGGATAACACCCGCCTCGATACAGGGTACCCGGTCTTTGGGACCGTGACCGACGGAATGGCTGTGGTGGATGCAATCGGGAACGTCACCACCGATGAAAACAACCGGCCGCTCACGAACGTGACGATCCTGCACGCAGAGATGGTGTGAAAAGACACCTGCCGGACGCGGAGCAGTATTTTTGCCGCAGGGCATTGTGGGCCGGACGGGAAATTCCCGCACCGGGAGCCCTTCCCCTCTTTTCGCACAACAAAGAATATCTTTCACATGCAATACTTTCCTTGTAACCATGACACCAGCACAGGAACCCGGAAAACGGGTACGGCTCGAAACGAACATGGGCAACATAACGATCGCTCTCGATCCCGACATGCCGATCACCGCAGGCAACTTTGAAACGCTCGCAAAGAAAGGATACTATGACGGCGTCATCTTCCACCGCGTGATCGCGGGGTTCATGCTCCAGGGTGGCGACCCGACCGGTACCGGCAGGGGCGGCCCGGGGTACGTGATCAAGGACGAGTTTACGGCCCACAATAAAAATGACCGGGGCACCCTCTCGATGGCAAACGCCGGCCCGAACACCGGGGGTTCGCAGTTCTTCATCAACCTTGTCAACAACAACTTCCTCGACGACAAACACCCGGTCTTCGGGAAGGTCGTGGGAGGCATGGATGTCGTGGACAAGATCGGGAAGACAAAAACCGACAGGGATGACCGTCCAAAAGAGAATGTCACGATCCTCCACGCAGTCGTAGAGTAAGTGATCCGGGGAAAAGATCCGGTAGTATTCTTTTTTTGTGGGTTTTATCACCGGCTCGTTGACCGGTTGAAAGTTCATTTGCAGGTGTCCGTAGAAACCAGCACCTCAGGTAAGCCGGTACCCCCCATCTGGCACAACCATCTCAAACCGTGCGCCTTTGCCCGTTTCACCCGTCTCTTTAATCGTAATGCCCGTGGTAGCAAGAATCTCCCGGATCAAAAACAAGCCAAAGCCGGTATTCTTCCCGTACCCCCGTTCGAAGATGAGCACTTTTTCGTGCACCGGGATCCCGGCTCCATCGTCTTCGCAAACGATAACAAGCCCGTTTCCAGATTTGTGGGACGAGAGCCGGATGGTCTTCATTGCCTTCCCGCCATACCGCAGGGCATTGTCAACAAGGTTGAAAAACACTTTCTGGAGCAGGGGGTCGGCAATAATTTCGATGTTGTCAGGAAGACCAGTAACGTTCAGCTCTGTGCCGGAAAGATCCAATCCCTTGATGCCAAGATCGATACACTTCTTTACGTTCTGCCAGGACGGGGTGCTCACCCCCAGGTCCTCATATTCCTTAGTGAACTCTATCTGGCGCTGAATATTGTGTGCCACAACCTCTTCCTTATCGATGATTTTTTTCAGATCCGGGTCCTGCACGGTCATCTTTGAGAGGTCAATATACTGAAGCAGCGCCGTGAGCTGGTTTTTGATATCATGGCGGGTGATGCCCGAAAGGAGATTTAACTTCTTATTGACGAGCCTGATCGCTTCCTCCGCCTTTTTTCGTGCTCTTACATCCCGGACAACGGCAAGGATTACGTTTTTTCCCTGGATGGTGACGACATGGGTGTTGACTTCCACCGGTATAATGGTACCATCCTTTGTCATGTGGCCTGTTTCGAAGCTCACCATTCCCCGCGTCCGCTGGTCTTCAAAGATCTTTTCCAGCGGAGGATTGTGGTATTCCGGGGCGATATCAAGCGGGGATTTTTCCAGCAGTTCTTCTTTGGTATACCCAAGCATCCGGCAGGCGACATCGTTGACATCGGTGAACCTGCCAGGAGTGCCATTTTTGAGAATTTCGTGGAGATAGATCGCATCGGTGGAATTATTAAAGATATCGCGGAACTTCTGCTCGCTCGCTTTAAGTGCCTCCTGTGCCCGCCGCCGTTCGGTCACGTCCTGGATGATTGAATGAAGGTACCGGTGGCCCTCCTGCGTGATGGGGGCGCTGAAGACTTCGACGTCCCGGATCTCCCCGCTTTTTTTCCGGTGCCGGAACTGGAACACCGCTCCCTCATCCACCCTCGCATGAGCCATATCCTTTAGAGTAACGTCAGGATCCTGGATGTTGATCTCCGTGATATTGAGCCCGGCAAATTCTTCCCTGCTGTACCCATAGTAACGACTGGCAGCGGCATTTGCATCCACAAGCCTGCCGGTCTCCGGGTCAACAATGAACATAACGGTATTGTTGATCTCGAAGAGATCCCGGTACCGTTTCTCGCTTTCCTTGAGCGCTTCTTCTGCCTCCCTGCGTTTCGTGATATCGCGGAGGATAACAAGGCCGCCGGGCTTGTTGTTGTACCAGACGAGAGCGACCGTAGATTCAACCGGAACCGGTGTACCGTCCATCATCAGGTATACAATCTCTTCGAGACCGACCGGTTTGTGCTCTTTTACCACAATCCGGGCCCGTTCATATACCTCTGCATGGTACTTCGGGTCAATCCGGTCAAAGAGCGATGTCCCGAGCAGCTGGTCTGCCGATGTGGCTCCCATAAGCCGGACCATGGCCGGGTTGACATAGACAAAATGCTCAGCGACGGAAATATAGAGGGCATCGGGTGCGGATTCAACCATTCCCTGGAAATTTTCTTCATTCTCCCGGAGCTGGCGTTCGCTTCGGGCAAGCTCGTTATACTGCCCCCGCAGTTCCTCTTCGGCAGCGGTGATCTGTTCATACGCAGCCTGGAGTTCTCCTTCTGTATTCTTGGACTCCGTGATATCCCGGAATATGCCCTCAACCCCGGCACAGTTCCCGTTGGCATCGTAATAGGCATGGCTGCTTGTAGAGACCGTAATGAGTGCCCCGTCCTTTCGTTTCAGCAGGGTCTCCCGGTTAAAGACAGCGCCACCTTTTTTCAATGCAGCAAGGAGATCTTCCCGCTGTGCCGGATCCGCATAATACTCTGTGGCCAGCCTGCCAATCATCTCGCCTGCATCCGCGTATCCGAGAAGCCCTGCCCCAGAGGGGCTGATCATCACGAGGGTCCCGTGCGTGTCCGTGCGGTAAAAGACATCCTGTATATTTTCAAGGATGGCCCGGTATTTTTCCTCTGATGCGGCGAGCTCTTTCTGGTTGGCGGCGAGGGAGTCGTACTGCCCCCGCAGTTCCTCTTCGGCGGCAGTGAGCTGTTCATTTGCTGCCTCAAGCTCGATCTCGGTCTGCTTGCGTTCGGTAATATCGTGAATGATGCCAAAGACCACCCGCTTTTTCGAGTCATACGTGGCGATGGAATGGATATCCCGCAGTGTCCCGTCGGAGGGCTGCCGTATCCTGAAGTCCAGATCATAGGGCTCGCCACTCCTGATGAGGGCGTAGAGCGCATCGTCCATTGCCCGCCGGTACTCCGGCAGGGGGATCTTCTGGACCGCGATAATCGGCATCTCGATCTCTTTTACACCATAAATGGCAGCGGCATTCTCTGAGGCCGTCATTATTCCGGCGTCAAGGTGGTATTCCCAGTGGCCGACATGGGCCACCACTTCCGCCCGCTTTAACCGAAACTCGCTCTCTGCGAGGAGCCTGTACTGTTCCGCCACAATCTCTTCTGCTTTTTTCCTCTCGGTGATGTCCCGGATGGACTCGATCGAGCCGGAGATCTGCCCGTTCTGGTCGTAGAGCGGGCTCGCTTTTCCCCAGAGTGTCCGCGGTTCTCCCCGCAGGTGGGGGAGCACCGTCTCGGCAGCAAGCATCGTACCGTCCCGGACAATATGGGAATATCCGGTGCTCAGATCCCCGGGTGGCGAGAAGACCCGGTCGATCAGCATCGATCTTGGATCCCCGTAAAACGGAACTGCATACTCGTAGTTTCCCTTTCCCATCATGTCGGACGCCGCAATACCGGTCATCTCCTCAAGGGCATGGTTCCACGCGATGACAGTTCCGGCCTTGTCGATAGCAAACGTAGCATCGGGAAGGAAGTTGATAATATCAGAGAGTCTTTTCTCCGATTCGATACGGGAACGTTCAGCAGTACGCCGAGCCACTGCCTGCCGGATCTTGTGGGCGAGCTCGGCAAACTGCGCCCTTGGATCACCCCCTTTCTGGATATAAAAGTCCGTGCCGTTGTTAATGGCATCAATGACTACTTCCTCACGGCCCCGGCCGGTAAAAAGGATGAAAGGGATGCTGCCAAACCCGGCCCGGACAACTTTGAGAAATCCGATGCCGTCCATCCCCGGCATCTGGAAATCTGACACAACGGCATCGTACACACGGTCCCGCAGGGCGTCAAGCCCCTCTTGTGCAGATAGTTTTGTATCGATAGAAAATTCTCCGGTGGCCTCCAGGAAAACTTTTGCAACGTCGAGGAGGTTTGGTTCATCATCGACATAGAGTACGTGATACATCCAGTGCCCCGGCTCCTATTCGGTAATTGACTGACGGGGAATATAAATGAGTGGGTACTGGTTTCCCCTTTTTGATTACCCGTGTGGGCAATTCTCTACCCGGAGGGGTCCCAAAGCAACACCTATGTGCCGGGCCGGAGAGAGTATACACGAAGGAAGCGAGCATGAAAAAAATACCCGTCAAAGAAGATCCTGATCTCGAAGAACATTCCACGGGGATCATCAGGCACCACCTCGCCCGCCGGCCCCGGGCAAAAAAAATGTGGGAACTCCTGACCGGGGATCCCGAAGTGCAGGCCAGCTGGCGGATGGCAAACTATGTCGCTGCGACGAAACTGGGGATGAACGACCATGGCAGAACCCATGTCACGGTCGCCACCGCATCAGCGCTCACCATGCTTGACCTGCTGGACGATTCGCCGTTCGTGCCCGACATCATCACCGGCAAATTCGGAGACCGGGACGACGCGGCGCTCGTGGTGCTGACCGCGATGCTCTGCCACGATCTCGGGAACATGGTGCACCGCGAGGACCACGCGGACCTCGGTTTAGTGCTCGTGATGCCCATCCTCGACCGGCTCCTGCCGCAGATCTATAAAGATCCGGCACAACGCACCGCGATCCGGTCGTTTATCCTCTCTGCCATGTACACCCATCATGGGGTGCCGCGGCCGATCACCATCGAAGCGGCTCTTGTCTGCATCGCGGATTCGACCGATATGACCAAGGGCCGGGGCCGGGTCGCGTTTGAATCGGGAAGCATCACGATCCACTCGGTCTCAGCGCTTGCCATCGAAAAAGTTGAGATCAAAAAAGGGAGCGAAAAGCCCATCGGCCTTGTGATCCACATGTCCAGTTCGGCCGGGATCTTCCAGGTGCAGGAGATCCTTGCACCCAAGGTGCGGGCCGGGCCGCTTGCGGACGCGGTCGACGTGATAGCGGTGACAACAGAAGGGGCACATGCAGCAGGGCAGGCGATTGTCTCCGGGATCCGGATGCAGGGCGTAAAATTCGTACCCTATACAAAGGGGGATAGCAGCGACCGCCGGACCGCCCCAAGTCAAAAAAAGCGGCGCCGATGAGAGTGCCGGGGGATCTCACCTTTTATGCCGACGGGTTGCCAGTGACGTGGGGACGGAGCGTGCCGATGAAATTTTCGACAGCAATACGTGCCTGTTTGTGGTCCTTTGATGAGACGGCCGCACACCCGGCACCGGGGAAATGCCCTTTTGCCTCGTCGGGTTTTGCACCGACCGCGTCGCACTTGTTGAGGAAGACAACAAACGGGATCTTCTCGGCACCAATCGAAGTATAGAGGTGCTCCACGAACTCATCGACGGGGGATGTTGCATCCACGAGCAGGATTGCCCCGTCCATGCCTTTCCCGATGATCTCCCGGGCAAACTCGAAACGCTCCTGCCCGGGGGTTCCGTACAGGTAGACTCTTTTTTCGCCGAGCTGCACCCGGCCGTAATCGAGAGCGATGGTCGTGGTGCCACCCGAACACTCGGCCTCGATGTGCTTTGCCTGCGGGTCGAGCGTCTGGATCAGCGTGGATTTCCCCGCCCCGAATGCACCAAAAACGACTATCTTGTACTTTTCGTCTGCCATTATTGTACGATAGGGGTGGGGGGTGTTTACTGTTTCGGTCTGTCAGGATGAACCATGAGGGCCACAACAGTTCTCTCCATTACCATCACCTGAGAGGGGGAGGGGGTGTTTCGGGCAAGGAGATTCCGACTCCAAAAGAGATCGCAGGTGCTCTCTTCCGGCACAACAAAAACCACCATGATTCCGGGGCAGGTAAAAATCATTGCACAATAAATCCTGCAGGATTAATAAATTTTATTAACACACACTCCAAATAAAATTGAGAGGTTAACTAATGAGCATCAATAACATCGACACCAAGCAGGTGATTGAGTACAAAAAGGAGATCCAGAAGACACCGGTGAATGCAAAGTTCACCGCGAAGATCGAAGGCGACTGGCTTTTCCAAGAAGGCGGCCCGCAGTTCCAGTCGGTGGTCAAGGTAAAGGATGGCACTTACACGATGGAAGCCAGCCACCCGAACTTTACCGGGCCTGCAAGCCGTCCCGGCCCGATGGCATTTGGCCTCTTCTGGTTTGCCGCCTGTTTCTCAAGCACCCTTGTCACCGAGGCCTCGTTAAGAAACATCAAGCTTACCAGCGTGAAGACTCGGGTCGAGGCCGATCTCGATTATACCGCCCAGTTCGATCTCGGCAAAAATCCTCTCGTGAATGCATTCCGCGTCTTTATGGACGTTAAGGGCGATGTAACCGAAGCCCAGCTCAAGGATCTCAAGGAATATTCCCTGACGCACTGCATGGGCATGTTCACCATCCAGCATGCCATCGCATTGAAGGCAGAAGTCAAAAAAATCTGAAATCATCGACAAGGCAGGTTGTACAACAATGACAGATTACACGGAGATGTGGACGTCACTCGGTCTTGATGTGGACGGCCATAACGCACTGCTCGCAGGTCTCGGGAAAGCCTACACCGATATTTTCCTTTCCCAGAAAGACCGCCCCGAGGGAATGAAGTACTTTGATTTTGTGATGAGCGAAGTCCACGGGCTGCGCATCAAGGAGATTGTGGATGCAAAAGCGCAGGGCCGCACTGTTATCGGCTCGTACTGCGTCTTTGTTCCCGAAGAACTCGTCCTTGCCGTGGACGGTGTGGCAGTCGGGTTGTGCGCCGGTGCGGAATTGGGCTTTGAAGCGGCTGAGGCACTCCTTCCGCGGAACACATGCTCGCTTATCAAGTCCATGTTCGGGTTCAAACTTGGGAAGCTCTGCCCCTACGTGGAGTCGTGCGATGTCATCGTCGGGGAGAATACCTGCGACGGCAAGAAGAAGGCGTATGAGATCTTCCGGCCACTCGTAAAGGATCTCTATGTCATGGATCTCCCGCAAACAAAGAGTGAGATGGGAAGGCAGTTACTCAAAGAGGAATACCGCAAGTTTATTGCAAAACTCGAAAAGGAGAGCGGGAAGAAGGTAACCGTCCAGTCCCTCAAGAAAGGAATTGAGATCGTCAATGCAAAGCGCAGGGCGATGATCCGGCTCGCCGCGATCCGGGCCGCAGACCCTGCACCGATATCGGGACTTGACGCCCTCCTCATTAACCAGGTCTTCTTCCACGATGATCCTGTCCGGTTTACCGACTCGGTCAACAAGCTCTGTGACGAGCTCGAAGAACGCGTGAAGAATCACAAGGGTGTCTTCCCCAAGGGGACAACACGTGTCATTGTCTCGGGGTGCCCAATGGCTGTCCCGAACTGGAAGCTGCCGCTGCTCATTGAGACAAGCAATGCCGTTATCGTGGGCGAGGAATCCTGCGTGGGCGAACGCGGCACCCGGTGGCTGACCGAAATAAAGGGCAACACCGTGGAAGAACTGCTCGATGCTATTACCGACCGGTATTTCAATGTCGACTGTGCAGTATTTACCCCGAACCCCTCAAGGATGAACTATTTAAAGGAGATGACCGAAAAACTCCATGCAGATGGGGTCATCCACTACAGCCTTCAGTTCTGCCAGCCATATATCATCGAGAGCGGACCTGTAGAAAAGGAACTGGAGAAATCGCACATCCCTACCCTGCGCCTTGAGACTGATTACAGCCAGGAAGACGCCGGGCAGCTCAAGACACGTATCGAGGCATTTAACGAACGCCTGAAGAGAACATGATATACGCAGGAATCGATATCGGATCGCGTACAATCAAGTTTGCCGTGCTCGAAAATGGCAAACTCGTTTTTTCCCGTAAGTCAGTTACCTCCCACGATCCGCTGGGGACTGCACGGGAGCTCATGGCCGGTGTGGCGTTTGATCGCATCACCGCAACCGGGTACGGGCGGCACCTTATCAAAGGGCACCTTGCCTGCCCGGTGGTAAGCGAGATCACCGCCTTTGTTCTGGGCGCCCGCTTTTTTTCAGACGACTGCGGATCCGTCCTTGATATCGGCGGACAGGACACCAAGGCCATTTCGCTGGACGACAAAGGCAATTTGTGTAAATTCGAGATGAACGACCGGTGTGCTGCGGGGACCGGCCGTTTCCTTGAGGTCATGGCGACCGCTCTCGGTTTTACGCTGGAAGAATTTTCTGCCGCAGCGCTTTCGGCAAAGAGGGCGGAAAAGATCAACAATATGTGTACCGTATTTGCAGAATCCGAGGTCGTATCCCTCATCTCCCAGGGTGCGGACCGCAACGAAGTGGCCCTTGGGATTCACAAAGCCATCGTGAGCCGGTCCGCTGGCCTCTTAAAACGGGTTGCACCAACGGGGAAAATATTTTTTGCCGGAGGTGTTGCCTTGAACGGCTGCGCACGGGCCCTTCTCGAAAGCGAGATGGGCGTACCTGTTTTTGTACCACCCGATCCCCAGATTGTCGGTGCGATCGGGGCTGCGCTCTCTGCATCAGAAGATATTTAGGATCATACCAGGGTTGTGTAGTACTATGGAGCTCCATGCCCCCCATCACCGGAGTCATGCTTATCAGGGAAGAGGATCAGGGCCGGATCCGTCACGGGTCCGGAAGATCGCAGAGGAGTACTATCGCTCCGGCCAGTTCTACTGTTCCGAAGCTATCGTAAAGTCCATCAACGACGAGTTCGGGCTCGGCTACCCGGAAGAGGTCGTGCGGCTCGCTTCCGGCTTTCCTATCGGGATGGGCGGTGCCGGCTGCTCCTGCGGTGCGGTGACCGGAGGCGTAATGGCCATCGGGATGGTCTTTGGCAGGGACCAGCCAAAGGATCCCCGGATTGACCGGTGTCTCTGCCTCTCCCGGGAACTGCACAACTTCTTTGCCCGTCAGCATGGCTGTCTCTGCTGCCGCTCCCTGATCCGCGGCATGGTCCTGAAATCACCCGAACATATGCAGCAATGTGTTGCTTTCACCGGTGAAGTTGCAGAAGAAACCGCAAAGATCATCCTGCGGGAACGGGATGACCCTGCGAGAGCAGACTGCCCGGCACCGTCAGACCAACATTAACGGAAGGATCCCTTATGCGAGCAGAAACAATGACCTTTTTTGATGCGGTAGTCCCGGATGCATCAGCAGCGATCAGGAGCATACGCGAACAGGGGAAAAAGTTTGTCGGGATCTATTGCGTGTTTGCACCACAGGAACTCATCGTTGCCGCAGATGCGGTGCCGGTGACCCTCTGTTCCACCCGGGAGGAACCCATTGCAGATGGCGAGAAGTACCTGCCCCGGAACTTCTGCCCGCTCATCAAGTCCTCCTACGGGTTTGCAATAACCGGGAAGTGTGCGTTCTTTAACAACTCCGAGTTTATTATCGGAGAGACCACCTGCGACGGCAAGAAGAAGATGTTTGAGCTCATGGAGACATTCAAGCCGACCGTTGTTCTCGAACTCCCGCAGAGTGCAAAGGGGGAAACTCAGAAGCAGTACTGGCGCTCGGAAGTGGCCCGGTGTAAAAAGGAGATCGAGAAACGCATTGGCGTTACCATTACCGATGCGAAGATGAAAGCAGCAATTACGGAGCTCAACGAACAGCGGGCCCTGATGCGGGAACTGGCCTCCATGAACATGGCAATCCCGGCCCCGCTCTCCGGGATGGACCTGCTCAAGGTGATGTGGGCCCGCAACTTCATGTTCGATCGACCTGCCTTCAACCAGCAGCTCAGGGACCTGATTACCGAACTTAAGGAAATGAAGGAAAAGGGCGAGGGTGCGTTCCCGAAGACTGCGAGAAGGATCATCGTCACCGGCGTCCCCACGGGTATTGGTGCAGAGAAGGTTTTAAAGATCATCGAGGAGTCCGGCGCTGCAATTATTTACGTCGAGAACTGCTCCGGCATGAAGCAGTTCCTTTGCGATGTCGCAACCACCGGCTCACCGCTCGAAGCGATCGCCGACAAGTATCTCAAGACCCCCTGCTCCTGCATGAGCCCGAACACCGACAGGCTCGAACTTTTGGCAAAACTCGCGAAGGAGTACCATGCGGACGGTGTTGTTGACATCACGTGGATCGGCTGCCATACCTACAACGTCGAGTCCCGCGTGCTCAGGGACTACCTTGCCAGTCACGGGAACGTGCCCTTCCTCCAGATCGAGACCGATTACTCACCGGGAGACACGGGCCAGATCAGGACCCGGATCGAGGCATTCATTGAGATGGCAAAACGGAAGTAATTCCTGTTTAGATCTTTTTATACACCGACACCATCAGCGCTGCACCCCGACAACCAAAAAACACCGCGCAGCCGCTCGTGACCGGTAACACTCGTGGGAACGGCCCTGCATGACCCCGGTTCAAAAGAACAGTACCCGCTGGTGGCCTGCCTGCCCTCCTTTCGGGGATGAAAAGAGCAGGTTCCCCAGTTCCGGCATGCCGATGTCAAGCACGGCATTCAGTTTCGGGTTCTTTGTTACCTCACGCAGGTGCAGCGAGGGCTGGAATGCAAAGAACTGGAGGTTATCGCTGCCGGCGACGAGATTTATTATCTCCTGAAGGTTGAACGAGGGCGCCCCCTTCTCCAACTGGTGACTGCCGGAAAGGCCGTAAACTCCGTCCTCGATAAAGATCACCCGGGTCACGATACCCTGTGCAGCAGCGGCGACGCCAAGCGAGATCGCGCCAAGTGCATTTTCGGTGCCGTACGGGGTACTGGTGATGAGAATTGTCAGAGGCGGAAAAAGACCCGTCTCTTCTGATGAGAACGAGGGAGATGTATCCTTTTTCATGTGAATGGATGCAACATTTTCCCCGAGGATGACATGGTTGCGACGGAACCGGTGGATCATCTCCGTGAGACTGCGGATCCGAAACGGCCTGATCGTGCAGGCCGAGACCACCTGCCCTTTGCCGTCATCCCACGTGCTGTACCCCCGTGATGCGGCGTACTTCGAACAGGCGATCATCTGGCATTGCAGCCCGCGTTTTGCTGCTTTCTCGCTGATAGCCTCAAGCCCGCTGCCGATATTCTCGGATTCCGTCGGGTTCTGGCCACTGTGGCTCACGTGGACGCCGTCAAGATAGGCGTACAGGTCGACTGACGCGTGGACATCGAGGGCTGCGGCAAGGCACCGTACCGCAGAGACTGCTGACCGGTGCATGTACGGCGATTCGAGCTGGAGATACCCGATCGTGCTCGGCATCGGCTGTTCGTGCTGCCGTGCGATCTGTGCCACATCGTTCCAGAATGACTGCTGGCCGCTGACCCCGAGGCGGTTGTGATCGATCACCTGATCGTAGTGTTTCATCTTCAGGCCTTCGATCGAAATGCCCCGGCGTTCAAGTTCCTCCCGGTCACAGATGATCCTGACGGACGGCAGAGAAAGGATGATCTCCCAGATCCGCAGGGTCTCGGGTTCATGAAGGCTGTAGAGAGCATCCCCGGTCAGGAGAAAAACAAAAATCCCTTCCCCGCTGTCCCGGGTATGGTGCAGGAGGTTCTCGGGGTTGAGGTTGACAAAGAAAAATTTCAGGCATCCCTCGACCCAGGATAGCCGCTCCTGCGTGATGGCCCCTCCAAAAAGAAAAAAATGTGAGGTCATTGCGTGTCTCTCACTTAACGTTATACGAACCTGATTATTATGAGTTTTGTTCGCGATGTGTCAGAAGAAGAGGTTTGTTATGTTCCGGAATGGAGATTCTTCTGCGAGGACCGGGCTGGCGGGTACTGAAGGGAAGGGGAGATTAAAAAAATTATCACGAGTTGTTCTCTTCCATCTTCTCGCGGACTTCATCGATATGCATCACAATATCAAATGCCGGGCCGGTGAGGCAATAGCCCTGCTTGTCGAGGGCATACACCGGGAACTTCGCAAGCTCATCCGGTACCGGCTGGGCGGTGAGCTTCTTGAAATTGATCAGGTCGCGGGGATTGAGACCGATTTTTTCGCAGATCTCCTTGAGCTCTTTTATCCAGCGTTTTAAGTCCCGCACGTCCGCTCCGTCCCACTTGAAGATTTGGTATATCTTCATGTAGGCATCCCGCTCGAGAATGATATGGGTAGAGGTCTTGTCGGATTTGAGGTAAAAATCAAGGAAGGTCCGGACATCCTTGATCTGCTGGGCATTCTCGTAGGAAATCGCCCGGCATTCCTTGATAAGTTCCTTGAACTCTTCCGGAGCGAGGCTCTGGGTCAGAGTCCCGATCTCTGTGGAGAGTTCCTTGAGATTCTCCTCGGCATCTTTGAGCTCACTGATCATATCCTCGAATTTGGTGTTGAGCTCCACCCCGAAGAATGCCTCCATGTATTCGGACTGCTTTGGCATAGATGTACAATACTTGGTAATCGTATAGTATAATCGTTAGTACATTGACAATGTCTATCCACTCGTACGACTAACACATCAACAGTACTATGCCACGCCGAAGCCAATCGGTCAACCAGGACCTCTATACTAGAGGCGGGATCATCACAGAACGCGACCCCGATTTCTGTATCGTGCGGCTCCGCATGCCGGCCGGCATGATCACGCCCGCCCAGATGAAAGGGCTGGGGGAGATCGCAGCCCGGCACGGGATCGAGAGCCTCCACCTCACCACGCGACAGACCATGGAGCTCCCGCACGTCGACCCTTCAATACTCGAGGAGCTGGTCGATGATCTTGAGGCAAATGGCACGCCGCTCGGTGCCGAACGGGAAGAAATCGTGAATGTGACCTCTTGCCTCGGGAACCGGCACTGCAAGTTTGGCATCATCGACAGCGTGGGTCTTGCAGAAGAGATCGATAAGAAATTCTTCGGGAAGGAATTGCCCGTGAAAGTGCGGATTGCAATATCAGCCTGCCCGAACGGCTGCGAGAGCGAGCGGCTCAACGAGATCGGGATCACCGGCATCCAGAAGCCGATCCGGGATCCCGGGCTCTGTACCGGCTGTGGTACCTGCACTTACTACTGCCGGGAGAAAGCGATCGATGTTCAGGATGGTCTCGTTGTCGTTACCACTGCCAAATGCATGGAGTGCGGGTTCTGCATCCTTCCCTGTCCGTTCCACATTATCCAGGGCGCCCCACCGGAGTACCGCATCACCGTGGGAGGTCACCGTGGCCGGCACCCGTTAATCGGCCGGCACCTTGTCGATGTGAAATCGCCGGAGGACGTGATCCGGGTCGTGGACAAGATCGTCTACTGGATTTACCGGCAGGCCTCGACCGGGTCGCTCCTTCCGGAACAGTTGGAAGAACTTGATTTTGAGAAGTTCAAGAAAGAGATCAATTCGATAGTGCAGTGACACCGCGGATCATGTCCAGTCGTTGTGGATCGGAACCTTTCGGAAGAAGAACCCGATTGGGAGCGGGAAGTCAGTACCCGCAGGTCTTATCCCCTTCACTGCCCTATTGTCACAAGTGGCACTCTCATTTGTGCTTAGGAGAGTAAACTATGACAATGGTCTGGAGTAGGCACCTATCCAATCAGATTCGAGAGATCGGATATGATATCGCTGCAGAAAAAATGGCAGTCGTCTCTTCGGATACGACCCTCAGGTATTATGCACCGGTATCGTATTCGCTCTATAACATGCTTGCCCACGCAACCTTCCCTGAGCGGCTTTACAAAGGGATGGTTGAAGGGAAGATTCCCCTGGTAAGCGGGCCAGCCCTGAAGCGTACGTAACGCGAGGAACCGGGTGAGTTCTTTTGGGACTCATCGTCAGATTTTTTTTTAGGTTTCTGGTGAGAGTCACTCCCTTTTTTTGATCCTGTACATATTCACCGGGCCGCTTTTCAGGCACAATCCTTATCTCCTTCTCCGGCACATTGCCGCGTAAGGCTCCCATCCGGGTGCCCGGGAGAACAGTATGAACATGGTCTGGGACAGGCACGTATCCAACCGGATCCGCGAGATCGGATACGATGTTAAAACGCGGACAATGGCAATCGTATTTGCGGACAAGACCACTAATTTCCATGCACCGGTACCTTACCCGCTCTACGCCTCGATCTTTCACGCAACCTTTCCTGAACGGCTCTACCGGCAGGCCATTGAGGGGCAGGTTCCCTTAGTCAGCCGGTCCTGAAACACGGATAAACGAAAAACGCCGGAAACGAGAGAACGATCCCGTACGTCCGGATCCGTTTCCCGGGTAGTCCGGTGATTATCCTTCATGCGGCGGAGCGGACGCTGATGATAAGAAACGGATTTTTAAAAAAAATAGTGAACGAACCTGATGTGATCAGTAACTGATCGTCCGCATGGCGCGGAGGGTATCAGGTTCCATCTTGCGGAAGTAGGACTTGGGGTGGCCGCAGGAGGGGCACTTCCAGTCAGCAGGAAGATCGGCAAACGCCGTGCCGGCCTTGATCGGCTCTTTTGCCATGACCTTCCCCTCGTACTCTTCAAGTCTGTCCGTGTTTACCAGAATCGTGTTGTTGAACGCCTTGGTCTCTCCGACAGCCGGGTCATAGATATGACCGCACATCATGCACACATACTTGTCCATTGTGATAACCTCGTGTATTGCCTGCACTCAGGTATGTAACCTATTATCATTCACCCCATATTAGCGTATTGAATTTTAATTGAGCACGACCTGTCCGGCCTCTTTTTTCTGGCTCATCCGGACCCCCGGATTTTTGTCAAAAGAACCAAATCAGACCATGACCAAACCTCTAACAATGGCAGAGCACAGGGAAGCGGGCGAACCACCGCTCATCTACCTCAACCACGCGGCGACGAGCTGGCCAAAACCGCCGGAAGTCCTTGCAGAAGTTGCCCGGTGCCTGCAGACGCCCTTTTTCGAGCACGGCCGGTCGACGGCCGGAGGAGCAATGGATTATCCCTCGGCAACCCGGGATGCCATTGCCGGTCTTCTCCACGCAGAGGAGCCCAACCATTTTATCTTCACCGGGAGCGCAACGGATTCCCTCAACCTGCTCATCCACGGGTTTGTGAAAAAAGAGAAAGCGCCGTTCCACGCGATCACAACAGAACTGGAGCACAACTCCGTGCTTCGCCCTCTGCATACTCTTGCCGGGGAAGGGCGCCTCTCGCTTTCCATTGTTCCGTGCCAGGGCGGGTATGTCACGCTTCAGGAGATCAAAAAGGCAATCCGGCCCGAGACCCGGCTCGTGGTGATGACGCATGGGAGCAATGTGCTCGGCTCCCTGCAGAATGTACGGCCCGTTGCGGAGTACTGTGCATCAAACGAAATCTTCCTCATCGTTGATGGATCCCAGACTGTTGGACAGATTCCAATCAATCTTTCAGAAATCCCTGCAGGTGCGTTTGTCTTCACCGGGCACAAGGCGCTCTTCGGGCTCCCCGGTATCGGGGGATTCTACCTTGATGATCCAGAGGCTGTCACCTCGGTCCGGCAGGGAGGGACCGGCATGGATTCCCACACCCTTACCCATCCGCAGGATATGCCGCAGAAGTTCGAGGCCGGGACCCCGAACTATCCCGGCATTGCCTCGCTCCTTGCCGGCATCCGCTTCATCGAACATCAGGGACAGGACGCAATCACCAATAAGTGCAGGGGCCTTACCGTGCTCTTTACAAGCGAACTTAAAAAAAGCCCGGAGATCTCCCTCTACACCCCGGCTCCCGATCTCCCGGTCATATCATTCAACATCGGGGGACTCGGCAACGACGAGGCCGGGTACATCCTTGCAAAAGCGTACAACATTATCACCCGTACCGGCCTCCACTGCGCCCCTCTCGTCCACGATCGGATCGATGGCGGGAAAGGCTGCGTGCGGGTAAGTTTCTCTCACTTCACAACGCCCGCTGAGTGCCGGACGGCAGCAGAAGCAGTGAGGGAGGTGGCCGAAGGTGCGGGTCGTTAAATCCGTCCAGAACAAGGTCTGTGTCGATGGCTCCCTGATGAAAGAATATATGCTCGACGAGCCGCTCACGCCTGCCTTCCTCGCGTTTCTCCGATTATTCGGGACCGTCAGGGAATATCCCCACATGAAGCACCCGTACTTTTCCTTTGAGCAGGAACATTTCATCTCTGTCAAGGGATTTTCCGGTGACTCAAGCGTGGAAGTGCGGTACAGGAAGGAGTATTCTGACCTGACTGCGGACTACTTCCATCTCCTTCTTTTTTATTTCCATGAAGGTGAGCAGGGTATCATGAAGATGCATGGGATCGAAGAATCCATCCGGGAGAGGATGAAGATCCGGCTTCCCAAATGAAGCGGGTCGAAATGATCGACCGTCATTTTCACGGGCAATCTTTACCCGTGATAACGTGACAACGTTACTGGCAGCAGCAGGATTTTCCGGGAATTTTCCCTGAACACAACCTGCACGGCCTTTTATATTCCGGTTGCACAAAAATAACCCCGAACGAGAAGCGGATCTCAAAAAAGGAGGTGGGGGAAGTGATCCCTCACCGCGTGTGTGATAGATGTTTTTTTATTATTTTTTCATGTACAGGTGGCCATAAACGGTCTCGCCTTTCCGCTTGGGGTGGCGCTCGCCGAGGTCACCGATGTAATCGACGAATTTTGACTTGGTGCCGTCAACATCGAGTTCGATGTCCCCGACCGGCTTGTAGCCGGGCATCATGACATTGATGGTGCCATAGACATAGATCTCGCCTTTGACCATCTGCCCGCCGACACGGCGGTTGGCATTGCCCTTGAGGATGATGGTGCCGCCCTCCATGTGGGTACCGAGATGGATGTCGACATTGCCCTCAACTATCAGCGTGCCACCGGTCATAAATGTTGCGACATCGGAGCCCGCATTGCCCTTCACGCGGAGGACACCGCCGCTCATGCCTCTCCAGTCGCCACGGTATGCAGCGCCGAGATAATTTCCGGCATTGCCGTTGATGGTAAACTCGCCGCCCGCCATAGCAAGGCCGCAGAAGGAGTGGACATCTCCATTAACGGTGAGTTTTCCGCCCTTCATCCAGCTGCCGGTGTACATATCGCAGGCCGAGTTGACGACCACTTCGCCGGCCGTCATCTTGGCGCCGATATACTTCATCTTCGTGCAGTCGCCGTTGATGACAATCTTCGTGTCTGCTGCTGTTGCTCCTGCCTCCCCGGTAACGGTAAAGAAGTCGCCCAGCGTCAGGATCTCTTTTCCCTGGAAAACGGGAAGCTTTGCAATCTCGTCGGCCTTCTTGCCGGCAAATGTGTCAGGGTTTACCTTCTCCAGTTCCAGATAGAGTTCCGGTTGCGTTTTTATTGTTAGTGTAACCGTGTTCATTCTTTTCACCTCACGCCTGGGTCGCATCCACAGAGAGGATATGCTGATGCGGTGCATAACTCTCGGGGACCGGGTAGTTTTTCTCGCTCAGACTGTAGTAGCGGAGGAACTTTTCCTTGATATCATGCATGACCTGCTTGTTCTCAGGTACCTTTACATCCACCCAGAAGGTCTCCTTGTGACCCATATCGATAACCTTACCGTCCTCGACACAGATCTTCCCGTTTTTGAAGAGGTAGGCGACTTGGGCAAATGCCTTCTCGATCTCGGGACCGCTTGACGGGAACTTGTCGGGGTTGATGTTGTAGATAGCGATGTCGGCGGTCATGCCGGGTTTTAAGCCGCCGTAGTCCTTTGAAAGGCCAAGGCACTTGGCCGGACCTGCACGGGTCATGGCTGCCAGCTCGTAGAGCGTGATCTCACGGTCGATGTTTGCAAGGGTAGTCGCACTGATGACCTTGTCGGCTTTCTTAAAGGTGTTGAGGCGTTCGTCACGGACCTTCTTACTCATCAGCCACGAGTAGACCCTCGGGTAGCGGGTGAATGGTCCCGCGTTCGGGTGGTCGGTCGTGATGAAGCAGCGCATCGGATCCTTTGCATAGAGCGCAATTTCAAGCCCGACTGCCCACTGGCTGGCAAAGACGGCGTTGTTCGGATCGTAGATGAATGGTACGACACCTGCTGCAGTCTCGAGTTCAACGTCAACGTTGAACCACTTGAGGTGGTTGAGGGACTGGAGGTGGTGCTCGAACGGGCCGTCCGCCGTCATTGTGGTGGTCTCGTCAAGGGTGACGTTACCGGTATCGATCGTGAGGTTCTTCTGCCTGTTAACGTAGTCCATTACTTCCTTTGCACCGGACTCGAAGTCTCCCCAGTTCGTTCCCTTGTAGGAGTGGAACTGAATGTGGGTGGAGTGCAGAACCTGCTCGCGGCCGAAGTTGTTCTTTGCCTTGATGCCTTCTGCGAGCTTCAGGGAGTCGATCGTGGTCGTGTAGTTACCGGGGTTACCAAGGTTGTTCTGGTGGAGGTGCATCGAGTGCGGGAGGCCGAGGTATTCGTTTGCCTCGATCGTCCCCTTGATGATCTCTGCAGGAGTGATATCGAAGTAGGGAACCTTGTCGTGAATGGAAAGACAGTTCAATCCCCATGCCCAGGCTTCGGTGCCGCCGGGGTTGACGACCTTGACACCGTATCCCTTGGTCTGGCGGAGAATCCATGCGATATACGCAGCGGTGTTCTCGACTTCATGGTTCTTGAGGTATTCGAGGATGAACCAGTTGTTGCCAAAGACGGGGAGTGCTGCCTCATCGATGATGGGAGTGTCGTGGATCTCCTCGTGCACGTGCCGGGCATACAGCGGGGGCATTGCGGCTTCCATCGCGAAGGTGAACCCCATGCGGGCGTACTCGTAACCGGTTTTAAAGACAGTCGGGATCGACTTTCCGCCTTCGATGCGGGTGATGCCGGCGGTCTTGTGGGAGTCGAAATGTTTGTCTTCAGGCCGGTACCAGCGGCCGGCATTGACCTTGGGGCCGGCAACATGGGCGTGAACCTCGAGTGCACCGGCCATAACGGTCTTGCCCTTTGCATCGATGACCTTTGCGCCGGATCCTACATTGTCGATAATTTTGCCGTCCTTGACGGCAACATCTGCCTTGTCGCCCTTGATGCCCTGAACCGGGTCAAAGACGTGGCCGTTTTTGATGATATATTCAGACATTTACTGACCCCCCGTTGCAAGGAGTTCATCAACACGGTGGTTGATCTTCGTCAAGAGTTCCTCGTCCGTGAGTACACCCTCTGGCGGGTCGACAACCTTACGGGTCTCAATCGGGACGTTGTCCATACGATATGCACAGCCACCGACTTCGACACCGACAAGAGCGACCGGGATGTGGATGTCCGAGATCTCGGTGGTGCAGTTGATGTGCGGGTCGATGGTGACGGTGGGCTTCCTAGAACTGCTGATCATCGCGTTTACCGGGAAGTGCGCCCCGGGGTCGGTGGCGATGTAGAAACAGGCCTCGACCTCGTTGCGGTTTAAGAGGTCGACCGAGGTCGTCTCACCGGTCTGATGGCGGGCCTGGTCTCTCCGTGAGAGGTCGACAGCATACGGGAACCCGTACTGCCAGCCGAGCACCTGGCCGGAACCGGTAACGTTCCAGTGGCCCCGCATTGCCATGATCGCGAATTTCGTGTAGTCGTTCATGTCGCGGGTGAAGTTGATCGCTTCATCGATGTTGTGGTTCCTTCCCATCGTGTGGGTGAGGCCCATGCCAAAGAAGATGACACAGAAGCGGCCGCGTTTTAAGTCCTCGACAACCTCGATGATCTTCTCTTTGGGGACACCGCCAACAACGTCGGGAATCGCTTCGCCGCGGGCTGCGCATCTGAAGGCGTCTAGTACCTCGTAGTCAAAGCCCTGCTGGATCTGGATAAACCCATCAGCGCACTTGGCGGTATCGGTGTACCGACAGTCAACACAGTAGATCTTCCGGCCCTTGTGGCCCTTAGTGGTAAAGAAACCACGCGGGAAGATCGAGTACCGGGACATGTGGCGCGGGTGGGCGTGTGCCGGGTTGCAGCCCCAGAAGATGACGCGGTCGGCACGGTTCTTGACTTCACCAAGCGTACAGCTCGGGACACCGACATCCTCGATGGCAATGAGAGACGAGCCGTGGCAGACGGTTGCACAGTTATCGACAATACCCCCGACTTTCTCGGCAATTTCGTGGCCAATGGACATGGCCTGGCAGCTCGTTGATGCCCAGCCGTACATCAGGGTCTTTCTGGACTTGACGAGCATCTTTGCTGTCCAGTCAATCGCCTCATCGTAAGTGATCTCTTTGTAGGAGCCGTCAGCCTGCCTCATCCGCGGGCGCTTGACGCGGCCCGGGAGCCGCTGGTGGTTAAACTTCTCGGCGCCGATTGCGCACGCATTCTTGACACCGAGGATCGTCTTGTTGTCATCAGATACAGTGATGATCAGGTCATCGCACAGGGTACCACAGAATGGGCAGATAACATCAGTTACTTCTTTTGGCATTGATCGTCACTTCCTTATGAGGCCGCAGGCGTCCTGCAATACCTCGACTGCTCCCATAATGCGTTCGTTCGCGGCGATCTCGACATCGACCGGGAATCCCTTGAAGCACGGCTCGCCGGTTGAGAAGGTATAGGCCGGGACGATCCGGTTCGCCCAGGGACCCATAGGAATATGGGCAAGGCCCGGGACAAGGTCCTCACGAGTCTCGACGGCTTTTACAATCACGCTGCCGACAGAACTCGTGACCTTGACATTGGTGTTCTTCCATACCCCGAGTTTCTTCATGTCATCGGGGTGCATATGCATGACCGTGCAGGCGTCAAAATATTTCTGCGATGTTTTGCCTGCCTCCATGCCGACGCCCTGCTGGATCGTCCGGCACGTGATCATGTTGAGGGTAATTTTCTTTTCTGGCATTGAATCACCTAACATCAGGTCCTGGCCGGGATCCCGGTTGCACCTTTTCCGGAGAGACTGATCACACCATACGGGCATGCCTCAACGCATACGCCGCATCCCGCACAAAGTTCCGCCTTGACATCAAGGCTCACCGCATTACCATCCTGCACCTGGTATATCTTCTCCCGGGTGACAGGATCGAGCGTAAAAAGCTCGAGTGCGTTGACCGGACAGGCAGCCACACAATTGCCGCAGCCGGTACAGCGTTCCATGTTTACATGTACTGCAAAAGCCATGCACATCACACACAAATTAAAGACAAAATTTCTTCGATAAAATTTGTCTAATCCCAAAGTTGATCAAGAGCAGTAATTAAAGATTGCTTATTTCACAAACGGTATAGTGCAATAAATTAACAGTTAATTTTCATTTTTATAAGTAGTTAACATGTGACCTGTTTTTTTTTGGTATATTGACAACCGGCGAGAGAAAAATCACGTTCTAGTCCACGGATAATACCCGGATAATTTCTATAAACAAAATAAAATACACACTGTTTTTTTTAATTGCCCTGATTGTTTCGGACGCGCAAAAAATGGCTGGCCGGATCATTTCAGACATACAGCTGCACCGCACGGTACAGTCTGTTCACAAAAGGATAAAGATGCCGGATTTGTGTGCGGTAGCTGCGGGACGATACCGCAAGAGCCGATGCCGGCCCGGTCCTTGTGTCAGGTGGAACGCTTGTGATTTTTGTGCCCGGACCGTTGTTCATGGTTTCTGGCCAAAAAACTTTTTATCCAGAAAAGCAGGATTCATGTAAGATTTACCGGTACAAGTTCTGAATGGAGTGAGACCTGATGGGAAAGACCATACGAGACCGTGCGGCAAACCGGAGCGGTAAAGGTTTTGCAGGACAGAAAGGACATGGAGACTACGAGGATCCCTGGAGCGGGGAAAACCCGGAACAGGACCCCTTCCGCGATGTAAGGGACATCTATGAAGACCCGCCGGAGTCAGCCGGCGATGATTACGTCTGGCCTGACAGCGAGGACAGAGACGACGACTGAATCCCCGGGTCCTGCCTGAAAGCAGGCAGGGTCTGCCGGTCTTGGGTCGGCGGGGTCATCCCGGGAGCCCGGCTGGACACGACAGGATGCCCGTTGTTTCATTTTTTTTATCCCGGCCCTGAGGCTCTCCATCATAGATAAGACCCTGACAGATCCGCAATGACACGGTGGGGGATCAGCCCGGGGGGCGCTTTAACCAAACACGTACGTCGTCCCGACCGTGTTTAAGATGCACTTCCCCGGCATCGCTTCAAAGAACCGGTTGATCGCGTCCCAGCCGGTGCAGTGCATCGGTACCACGTAATCGGGGTCGATCTTCTTCATCCCTTCGATCGTGGGCTGGATCACCTTTGCAAACGCCGGCCCGGTGAGATGGAATCCTCCAAGCACCGCATGGACGTGATCGATCCCGGTGATCTTTTTCGCGTACTCCACGGTGTTGATGATCCCGGCATGGGCGCAGCCGCTGAGCACGACAAGGCCCTTGCCTTTCACGTTGATAACGAGCGCTTGGTCGTCGAGGATCGGGTCGGGTGCCCAGCTGCCATTGACCCACATCTCCATGCCCGGCATCCCTTTCTCGAATGATGTCTTCCGCTCTACTTCCCCAGTCACGAGCAGGTGGCCGGCAGCAAGCGTAGACGGCCCGCTGCGCTGCAGGATATCAGCCCCGGCTTTTTTGAGTTCGATCGCATCGAGCCGGGGGAGATCGGCGGTTCCTTTCGGGCCGTTCATCCGCCGCTTCAGGAATGCATCCGGGTGGGCAATGAGCGGGACCTGCCTGCCTGCACCGCAGAAGACGGATGCAAGGCCGCCGGTATGATCGAAGTGCCCGTGGCTTAAGGCCACGGCTTCTATGGTGGCAATGTCGATGCCCAGCTGCCGGGCGTTCCATGCCATGCACTCCCGGGAGATGCCGGTGTCGAGCAGGACCGTGTGCTCCTTTTTCCCGGCAAAAACCCGAACGAGGCATGAGAGGCCATGTTCGGCCATGATATGGCGGCAGGGGTCAAACGGCAGGCGGCGGTCCACGGGTGTCGCGGGCGGCACGAAAATATCAATATAGTTGTCGACGAGGACGGTCACTTCCACCCGGTCGGCAGGTTTTAACAGGTGTTCTGTCAATTGTCTCATCCCCACACCGTAATCTGCGTTAATCAATAAGAAGGAGCGCCATCAGCTCCGGGTGCCCTTTGACCGGGAACCGGATCGGCATCCCCGCTTTCTCCGCAGTCTTTACCATGTTGACACCCACGGCATGTTCGGGAATCCGGGCCTGCGTTGGGTGAAGACAGATGCCGGCCTTCACGTTGCAGGTCTCGCAGAGCCGGCACGAGCCGTTGATGAACGCGAGGGCGAACGGGTTGCCCGCGTTAAAAGCGGTCCGTTCCAGTTCGAGCATCATGGGGGCAAACGACCCGGTGCCGTTGAAATGATCCTTCCAGAACTTTGTGGCCTGCTCTTTTTTGTCTGCCGGAGCGTCCGGATCGAGCCAGTACTTGTAGATCGAGCAGATCACATCGGGCTTTGCTTCTGCCGGTGAGATGAATTTCACGAGCAGGGCGTACCGGTACTCGGCAAGGATCTTCCGGAACTCATCCGGGGTCGGGACGTACGGCGGGCAAGTGAGTTTCTTCCCATAGCCGATGCAGCCGGCCCGGCACTTTAAGGTCACGCGGTTTTCAATAATCACATCAGATATGGGGATCACTTTTGCTTCCTTTGCCCCGAGTTCTCCTGCCTTTTTTACGAGAAATCCGAAATTACCGGTATCATCTTTTCCTTTACTCATCTTTGTCACCTGAATCTCTGGAATGAATACTGCTGACATACAAATGCCTCCTCTCCCGGGTCAGCACGTATGATGACACAGTCCTGTGCTCCCAGGTCGGGTCTGCCGGGAGATGCTGGCCGTGTCCTGGTGTGTACCCAGACCCTGACGGGCAATCCGGGATTTTTCGGTGTCGGGCATTTTTACATCTCCTGTTTTGTCACAGTCCCTGATCTCAAATAACATACTCATTAGAATGTATAAATACTGTGTGGTTTGTATTTCGTCCCTATGCAATGTTTTTTTATGGGTGCGTGGTGAAGTGAATACGAAGAGCAATGCCGAAGGTTGTCCCCGAATACAAGGAGGATGCGAAGCGCCGCATCGTCGAGGCTGCGATGGACGTGATTGCCGAACGCGGCTGCGATGGTATGACCATCGATGACGTTGCAAAAAAAATCGGGGTGACCAAAGGCGCGGTCTACTGGTACTTTGCGAGCAAGGAAGATCTCATCACTGCGGTTTTAAATGCCATCCAGGTAGAGATCCGGCAGGTCACCTACGAATCGTTTTACAATAAACCAACAGAAGAGATCCTGGCAGGGATTTTTGACCGTTTTGCCATTGCCGATGCAAAGAAGCGGGCAGTTTTTTTTGGGATGTTTGCACTTGCAAACAGGAATTCCGAAGTGCGGCATGCAACCAGGGAATATTACGATGGCCTTGTCGCAACGTTCGAAGACGTGATCATCCGGGAGAAGAAACTGAATTTTATCCAGACCCAGGCCGACCCGCACCACCTTGCACTGATGCTTGCCGCCCTATACTCGGGGCTCCAGAATTATGACATGGTCTGGCTGCACCAGAACGAGATCTCGGACCTCTGGAAGGAAGGCGTCCGGATCCTTTTAAAATCCACCTATTCCGGGACATACGGCGAGAAAATGCCGTAAGGGTGCAGCTGGATGCCACTACCGGCAGGCCAGTACGTACTCATCCGTCCCAGTACCATGTCCGGGATGAAGTGGTATTCCGGACCAGCGACCCCGTCATCCACCAGCGGTCATCCTGTCACGGGCAGTGGCAGAGGCCATCATCAGGTGTTGCAGTCCGGGTAACGGTCACCGACACAAAAGGCTCCATGGGGCAGTTGCAGATAATCTTTGGTTGTGGTATCGTGGGGACCGTACTTTCGTTACCCTCGCCGGGGGTTACGGTGGGACTGATGAGTGGTGTTGCCGGTGGCGGTACAGCCTTTGGCCCGGGAGCGCTCACGCAGGCGCTCGCCAGAAGGGTGATCAGGACAAGGACAGCGAACAGCGACGCTGCCATGAGCGGTGTTTTATTCATGGGCATATGCATGAGATTGCATGAAACGGGCAATAATGATTGCTTTAATTACGAAAATATTCGCAGTTATCACATTGTGCAGGGAAGTGCCCGGGTTTTGGGGAACCGATATTCAAAAAAAGTGTATCAATCCGTCTGTGCACGCTCAAGGTAGAACACATCAGTTGCATAGTTATGAATGGTGCCACTTGTTGTGGCATTGTCGACATCTGCCTGCTCGTAACTGCTGACAAGATGCTCTGGGAGCGTCCCGTACTGCGGGACGAGTGTGTAATCCCGAACAATGCTCGGAGCGCCGGAGGTCCCTGCGAAACTCACCTTGACAAGGTAATGCGTATCACTCAGTTTCGTCCAGGTACCCGAGCCATTAATCGGCGCAACCGGGATCGCCAGGTTTCCGGATGTCGACACGATATTCCCCTGATTGTAGATAACATCACCAGTTGGATAAAACTGGAATTCGTACCCGGTGACACCATCGGCGTACTGCCGGATCCACCGGTGGAGGATCGGATCGGGCGCTGCCGTGGTCGCGGTAGTTGCAACAATCGTTGTCGGGGCTGCGGTCAGCGGCTGATCCGAGCACGCCATTTTCTCTGGGTCCCAATAACAATGCGTGGCAGTCGGGGTAACGGTCACCGTGACATAGATGATCTGGGGGGTTGGCGTGGCTGATGTATCCGAAGACCCCGAATTCGTGCACCCGGCCGCGAGGATCGTCACGACACAGACAATCAGGAGCGCGAAAATAATGGATTTCTTCATATCACCCTGATTCTATTGGGACACGATAATTATTGCTGTTTGATCTTCGGGATATCGCATTCCTGCGGCCCGTCGCTCTCCCGGTGAATAGTTAGGCACCCGGCCCGGGGGGTCGGATCGTCGGATTGCGTGAAGGCGTCGCTCCCGGACGCGTGTACTGTCCCTGTGTTTCATTCTAACCCCGGGGTTTGACGAATGCACCCCGGCATTCAAACCACAAACCCCGGCAATTTTTCCATTATATAACCAGCCACCGCAAACATCCATTTTGCAGAAAGCACCGTAAGGAGAGAATGAAACGATGACTGAAATGGAAGAAGTTGTACACCAGATTGAAGCCGTCCTTGATGATGATGAGTATCCCGCGACTCTGGATGAACTCCTTGCTATGAGAAGGATCCTCGCAGAGATCACCGCGTATTGCACGGACGCAAAGGACGCCTGCCCGCAGCTGCCCGGTACAGCCGCAGCTGTGAAACACCGATTTTTTCCTGATGTGGTCTTTAACAGCCTGCGGGACTATGAGAAGCGCCGCCATGCACCCGGCATGTTCCGGCAGGCTGCCGGCACGTCCTGCATGACCATGTGATGGCGGGACGCACCCCCGGGGATGTAACCCGGGTCTTTTCGGGGGACTCCCCCAATGAACTCTCATGGGAACCGGGGATAAAACCCGGGAGCCGGGTAAGTCCTTTATAGTTGGGAGAGTATCCGGAACCGGCATTTCATGACGCTCGCCGGTTTTGTACATGAGCACCCGTACCGCAGTTCTTTCGGGTTCCTGCTCGTCGTCACAGTCGTGGTTCTTATCGTGGGCCTGCTCAATGAACGGTTCCTCATGGGGAGCCTCGTACAGGTCGCCGTCGTCGATCTTCTCCTTGCCATCATCGGGATCTTCCTCTTAACACGCCTTAACTGGTGGGGAACTGCAGGGTACACGGCGGGCATCCGGCTCTCACACGTTCCCCTGTTTATCCTCCCCGTTACAGTCGGCCTTGTATCGCTCGGCCAGGGAATCCGGGTGACCGCTCCCCTTGTCATCCTCGCATTCGCTGCCCTGACGCTTCTTGTCGGCTTTGCGGAAGAGACCTTTTTCCGCGGCCTGATACTGACCTCGCTTCTCCCGGCAGGGACGATACGTGCAGTCGCCTTGAGTTCCTTTTTCTTTGCGGCACCGCACCTTCTCAATGTCATCGGCGGCACCTGGGACCCGGCCTTTACCATCGTTGACAGTATCGCTGCATTCGGCCTCGGTGTCACATTTGCCGCGATCCGGTTGCGGACAGGGAGCATCTGGCCCCTTGTCGGCATTCACGCCCTCTTTGATTTTACGTCGCTTGTTGCCCTCGGGGGAGTCGAAGTGCCGGCGCAGTCACCCCAGACCCTGCTCGCGTCAGTTGTTGTCGGCATCGTCTTTGTACTCTATGGCCTGTTCCTGCTCCGAAACGATTTGAGCAGCGGGACGCCGGCTGCGAATGCCTGAAGCACGCCAGTACAAAACGGTTCCGTTGCACAGGTGGCCGGTATAAAATTTTACCAGGGCCGCGGGGGTTCCCGGTTAACAACGCACCAGTACCCCCTGACGTGAGACTGCTTTTAAGTAAGAATTAAGAATTATTCGGGTGTCCCGGGTAACAGGGAATAGGTTACCTGCCTAAGGGGAGTTTATCCATAAGATTTACCGATACATATACAAACTATAGTAAGATGGAGGGATTCCCGTTATGGTAAACTGCAAAAAAATCCCGTACCTGAACACCAATATCGCAGAACAAAATAAGAATGTACTAGGCACTTGGTGGTGAACGCCGTGGAACTCTTTGACAATCCAAAACACAGGACCTATTTTATCATTGCACTCCTCGTCATCTCATCCGTATTCATGTTCTGGATCCGGATCATTCCGTTGCAGAACCTCGGGAGTGGCGATGTATTCAGCCTCGTGCAGCCCGATGATCCGGTCTATGCCCTTCGCCAGATCGATCTGACACTGGCAAATTTCCCCAACTACGCATGGTTTGATCCGATGACCCAGTACCCCGTGGGTTCAACGGTGTACTGGGGACCGCTCCTGACATATCTCTGTTCCATAGCGGCAATCCTGGTCCATGCAACAACGCCATCTGCGATTATAACCGTGGCCCTTTTTATCCCGGTCCTCGAAGCGGTCGCGATGGTTCCGGTTATGTACTGGCTGGGCAAAACGGTCGCCGACTGGAAGACCGGCCTGTTTGCTGCATTCATGATAGCCACGGTATCAGGACAGTTCTTCTTCCGTTCCATGTACGGATCCCTGTACCATCATATCGGTGAAACCCTGTTCAGTACGCTCTTCTGCCTCCTCTATCTCTATACCTTAATCAGGGCAAAGAAGACCAAAATCGTGCTTTCTGACCTCTCGACGTATAAGGAAATTCTCTTTTTTGCCATCCTTACAGGTATTGCATTCTTTGCAGGTGTGCTCAACATTGAGACCATCATCGTCTTTGCCCTCATTGCTGCGGTCTTCACCTTTGTCCAAGCCGTGGTCAATCACCACCGGTCCATCTCGAACCTGTATCTCGCCCTTGTCAACACGGTTGTTTTTGGAGTGGTCATACTTGGATTGATCCTGTTTGGCTTCAAGGCTCAGGGGCTGGGTCTCGCTGTTTATAGCGCGGGGCCGGTCATTTCGTACGGCCTTCTCATTGCAGCCACCATCTTTCTCTGGCTCTGGTCAGACTACCTCAACGGCAGGAAAAAATACTATTACATTGCATCACTCGCGGCTGTCGCCGTCCTGTTTTCAGCGGCACTTGCACTCCTGTTTCCCGCATTGTTCTTGGATTTCACGAACGGCCTTGCAGGATTTTTTGGTCAGGCACCCATTATCACCACCGTTTCAGAAGATATCCCCTGGAGCCTCGCCCGGGCATGGTCGACGTTCAACTACGGGCTCATCCTTGCAGCCGGTGGTATCCTGATCCTGCTCTGGCAGACCTATAAAAAAGAAGAGCAGGGCGAGGTTTTTGTCCTCATCTGGTCTGTTGTCATGCTGATCTGTACCGTGCAGCGGATCAAGTACGAGTATTATTTTGCCGCTAATGTTGCCCTTCTCGCAGCCCTGTGCCTCGGCAGTGCATGGGAACTTGGAGCGGGACCGGTAATAAATGGACTGCGATCTTGGTTCGGGAAAAGTCAGCCGGGAGAGAGAACACGCGAAGCAATAGGCGGCCCGGTAAAACAGGAAAAACAAAAAAAAGGCGGCAAGGCTGCAAAAGCAAAGAAGGACCCGCACGTACAAAGCGACGTACCATCGATAGTAATTTTCTTTGCCGCGGTCATACTTGCGGCACTCTTTATCATCACTTCAGTCATGGCAAATTATGCCATGTCTTCAAATGATACGGGTGCGATGAATCCGGATTGGCGAGAGGCGCTTGGATGGATAGCCAATAATACTCCGGACCCCGGGGTGAATTATTATGAGATCTATAATCCGCAGACGTTTACGTACCCCAGCGGGTCATACGGGGTGATGTCGTGGTGGGATTACGGTCACCTGATCACATATATTGCCCACCGGGTACCCAATGCGAACCCGTTCCAGGCAGGTGTGACCGGTCCGGATGGGGCTGCCGCGTATTTCATGGAAACAAACGAATCAGCTGCCAACACGATCCTGGATCACGACGGGACCCGGTACGTGGTTACCGATGTCGAGATGGATACCGGAAAATTCTGGGCAATGGCGACATGGTACAGCCTGACAAATGCAAGCGCAACTCCCGGATCCTACCAACTGGCGCTGCTTATGCCAGATCCATCAGATCCCAGCGAATACCAGTCAGTGGAGCTGAATGAGCCGCTGTATTACCGCACGATGATCTCACGGCTCCACAACTTTGATGGCTCGATGGCCACTCCGGATTCTGCATATTACGTTGAATATTCGGACCCGTCGGTTACCCGGACATCGCTCCCGGTCATGACCAATGCAAAGACCATGAATGCATCCGATGCGATAAGCGCTGCCGTACAATACAACGGGCAGGCACAGCCCGGATATCATGCTGCTGCGCTCAGCGTGCAGCTTTCATCACCGATCACCGTTATTCCGGCGCTGCAGCACTACCGCCTCGTCCACGAGTCGCCCACGACTGAGTTCAGCACCAATACAACGGATATAAAATACGTGAAGGTCTTCGAGTATGTCAAAGGCGCTAGGATCAAAGGATCCGGTATCATCGAAGTTCCGCTGGTTACAAACACCGGCAGGAACTTCACGTACCGTCAGGAGAGCATAAACGGGGAATTTGTCGTACCATATTCGACGACCGGCACCACGACCGATGTAAGGGCTAACGGGCTCTACCGGATCGAAGGCACGAGTACTACCTTTGACGTGCCGGAATCAGCGGTCGAACAGGGTCTGACCATTACCTGATCTTTTTTTGCATCGAACGTCCCGTTCCCGCTCAAGGGTTAATCCATATCCTTGCGATCCTGTCGGAATCCATAGAGTATATGATTTATTTTTCCGATTCGTTTTTTATAATGCATATTTAAATATATAATATTTACTAACTATATTTAAATTATTATAAATACTTTATTTAAAAGCCACTGAAAATATTTTTATCTTGAGGAATTATAATCTCAATTACAAAAATAAATCTGCTGTTGTTACTATGGAAAAACAAATCCCGGAATTCCGGGAAGAAAGCAAAGAAGAGAATCGTATATCTTCCACGGTAATGTATTCAGCCGACGATGTGGAGCAGATCAAGAAAGAGTACGACGCCAAACTGTCAGCACTTGAGTCCAGGATCAATGTGATGGATAAACTGTCAGCACTTGAATCCAAGATTCAGGTAATAGAGACTGCGGTCCTTCCCAAATCCTCTGCGGGACGACATTTTCATGCACCCAAACCGCGTCCCCTAGACTCCTCACTTGAGAGCGCTACCCCCCGGCAGCTGCTCGAACTGTTCGGGGCCTCCCTTAAAAAAGGGCCCAGAAAACCGGATTTCCGCACACTTACCGTTGCCTGGGGCGTATTATTCTCTTCCTTGTTTTTATCCACCATGGAGGTTCAGAGCGAGCTCCATAGTAAGATCAGCCCGGAGAACCAGGCGATGCTCCGTGAATTTGTCAAAGCCGATTGTGCACGGGGAGGCAGGTTCGTTTTTAATGTGATAAAAAAAGGAGGGCACATTGACAGGTCTGCACTCATCATGATCGCGGACCTTCAGGACCTGGCGGGAATTACGCAGGACGGCGTGCCTGCGATTCACCTGCTCACCAGGGCCTGCGACAAAAACATACGTCCCTGCCTTATCGAGAGGGCAGGGAAACAACTGCTCTCCAGTGTATTTGACCGCGACGGATTGCCCGTCTTTTTTGTTATCCTTGGTCTGGCCAATCTCAGCATATTTGACATTGATGCGATAGAGAGGGTGTTCTCAAAGGATGATCTCCGGGAGATCATGGTCCAAAACAGGACAGGAAGAAACGGTCTCGAGGCATTTACCGAGATCGCGACACGGATGCGGGAGCACCTGAATCTCCAGCACAAAATGTTTGCCACCTCTCGTCCCGAAGTAACTGCCACCAGTGAGGATGTTTGCGAACCATCGGAAAATATCCTTATCCCGGATGAGAATGGCGAAGGTATGCCGGTAGATAAGAAGACCGGGTGTTCGGAGGAACCGGGTGACGACAGCAAATCTGTTGTCCGTCAAAAAGACGCGTCATCACCGACAGCCTCCGGGGATATCAGGAATAAAAACATAAAAATCCTCATTGTCGATGACATTGAGATCATCCGGGACCTGTTACTCCAGCAGCTCAACGATCTCGGGTATGAGAACTGCATCCTGGCAAAATCCGGCGATGAAGCAGTGAAGATTGCCGAGGAAGCCAGACCCTATCTCATATTCATGGACATTACCATGCCGGGAAAACTGGACGGGATTGCTGCGGTACGCGAAATAAAGAAACGCTTGGATACAAGGATTATTTTTCTTACCGGTGGCTGCAACAAAGATACTCTTGATCAGGCTAGGGATCTAGATCCGGATGGATATATCCTCAAACCATTCTCTGAAACAAAACTCCGCGTTGCATTAAAATTATTGAATTGAGGATTTTTGACCGGATGCATTCCCGGCTGCCGGGTCACCACCCTTTCATCACGGTGGTCTCACCCCCTTCTATTATCTGGTACAGGGTGTATCAGTGTACTGATACGCTATGTTTGAGGATATCATTGGCTGGATCATCCTTGCCGTCATCATCATTATTGTCATCTACCTCGTCCTTCGGACCATTGGGATCTACAACCGGTTCTACACCCTGAAAAATTCATCCGAAGCAACGCTCGGTCAGATCCGGGTTGCGATGAAAAAACGATTGGATATGATCGACCAGCTCCTCGGTGCTGTCAAGAGCTACGCAAAATTCGAGCAGGATACCTTCACAAAAGTCACTGCCATGCGGGCCGCAGTTGCAACCGCCGGGCCCGGGGACCTCGACAAGGTCGAGGAACAGTCTCGTTCGATCTTCGGGCGCCTGCTTGCCGTTGCCGAGAACTACCCGGACCTCAAGACGTCCCAGACAGTCACAGAGCTCATGGGTTCAGTCAAAAGCCTCGAAGAAGAGATCGGTCGGCAGCGCTATACCTACAACAACATCTCGCAGCAGTTCAACACGATGATGGACACGATCCCGTCAAACTTTGTCGGGAGCATCGCCCATCTCAAAAAACTTGAGTACCTGCAGTTCGAAGATGCCATTGCGACTCCCCCGAAGATCGAGTTCTAAAGGAGAGAAAACACCGTGGGCGAAACAAAACAGCTGGCAGCGCTTGTCATTGCGACGCTTGTCATCGGGATTGTCGGGCTCGTTCTCGTTGCCCTCATCCCTCCCCTTTTTGAGGGCGACCTTGTCGTCAATTCCTACCAGGCTACCCTGTACCAGAACGGGACGCTCCATGAGCAGTATACCTATAACGTAGAGAATTCCGGGGAGTACCGGATGCTGTACCGGAGCTGGGAAGCGCCGCTCGAGTTTACCAATGTGAATAGTTCCTCCATCCAACTGGTCTCGATCGATGCACCGGCGGGTACCGTGGGGTATGCAAAAGACGATTCGGGCAATGTGTTCGTCACGGGCCCGTCGTCCTCCGGTTCTTTGAAATCCCAGGTCGGCTCTCTTGCCGATACCGATGAGATCGGGATCTTTGACCCGTCATATTTTGCCGCGGGGACGTATACGGTGGGATACACGTACGTGGTCCACCCCCCGGTTGAATCTGATGGAACAAACGACCACCTCAACCTGATGCTTGCCGGCGCAAGCCACATCCCGTACCATTCGGTCGAGATCACGGTCCCTGCCGATAATGTGGAGCAGCTCTATGCCTATCCCCCGATGCTTGATACGGTAAAGTCCGGTGATACCTATGTTATTACCGGGAGTGCCGCCGCAAACGAGAACGTCGCGGTGGAGGTCCTGACCACATCCGGCGGACTTTCCCAGATGCCGGGCTTCAGGCACGAGGTTCCAGGCCTTGCGGGAAGCACCGCGTGGGGAAATTTCTGGTACAACCTGCCGTACTCAGTCGCATGGTTCCTCAACGACCTCGCAAAAGTGGCGGTGCTGCTCGTGCCGTTCCTGTTCATCGTCATCTACAACCGGTACGGGCAGGAGAAGCAGTTCACCGTCCCTGCGTATCTCAGCACGGTTCCGAACCCGGCCCTCAAGCCATGGCAGGTGAACCTGCTTTTCAAGGACGCTGCACTCGAATTTGACCAGGACGGGTTCTATGCGACCCTGCTCGACCTGCACCGGAAAAAACTGATCGCGATGACAGAGAAAACAGGAGGAGAGGGTATCGAGATCCGGGTCCTCTCACCTGCCACCACCGATCCCTATGAACAGCGGGTCATTGCCTTTATCCAGCAGCTCTCCGAGAATGGTGTGCTGGATACCGGGAAGATCGGCGAACTGGCACGGAGCGCACAGATACAGTATGCGGCAGAAGAAAAGGCCGTAAGGTTCCAGCGCATGCTCACGGACATCACCACTCGTGCGGATGCAGCGCTCCCCGTGAAGTACATCGTGGACGGGAGCGAACACGTCATCCCGCTCTTGTTCGTCTGCCTTGCTGCCTTCGGGATCACCGTGATCATTGCCCTTGTAGAATCCATGCAGGCCGCCATTTTATACCCGGCAGCCGTGCTCTGGGGGCTTGTCGTTCTGCAGGCAGGTATCGCGTTTCTCGTGGTCCCGCCCACGCTGTTTGGCCACTGGAAAGATGATCATTTCAAGGAAAAACTCGAATGGGACGCGTTTTCCCACTTCCTTTCCGACATGGCCATGATCCAGAAATACGCGCCTGAAGACCTCTCCATGTGGGGCGACTGGCTGGTCTACGGTACCGCCCTTGGCGTCGGGAAAAATGTTGAACATGCCATGAAATCGCTCAATATCCATATCGCCGACACGGGCGTACCGATCGGGGCTGTCGCGATGGGCTCTGCATTTATTCCCCTCATGATGTTCATGCCGCCAAGTCGCTCCGGCGGCGGGTTTGCCGGTGGCGGTGGCTTTGGGGGAAGAGGCGGGGGAGGCTTTGGAGGCGGCGGCGGGTTCGGCGGCGGCGGGGCCCACGGAAGGTAGAGTAGCCTGGTGCCCCGGGGGACAAAAACAGATTTTCCGGCTGCCAAGAGCGGTATCTGGGGCCGCTGTACTTTTTTTTGTAAATGCCGTAAAATCTGAAATCCTAGAAAAGTCTCCTGCCGGGAATGGATTTATAAGCTACGCAATATACAACCTACTAAAAAGGAGATAGTAGTATGGATCTTTTGACGGTAGTTGTCGGGATTGTCCAGTTGATCATCGCGGTCATCTTTGCGGTGGTGGCACTGTATATCGGGTTCTCTGTCTTTGGCAAGGTCACCAGAGAAGTTGCTGAGCA
>Ga0181529_10000384_pt1 | contig 65181 bp, 51 predicted proteins | sample PEATcosm2014_Bin_36_FD_119763 | JGI IMG/M metagenome (GOLD analysis project Ga0181529, IMG submission 119763) | Peatland microbial communities from MTU Mesocosm Facility, Houghton, MI, USA - PEATcosm2014_Bin10_30_metaG | ecosystem: Environmental > Terrestrial > Soil > Wetlands > Peat | place...
CGCAGTTCACTTGCGTACCAGCTTGATTCCACGGTCGCCATCAGACCACAACCGGCACATCTGCCACGCCTTTCGTCCCAAAGACACGCCGGTACCGTTCCACCTCGGCCGCCGTTCCCAGCGTCTTCTCATAGTTATCTGAGAGCTTGACCGCCGGCCTGCCTTCCACATCGCTGAGTTTGCAGACCAGGCTCACCGGGTCAAACCCCTCATCCCCCAGGGGATTGCAATCGCGAAAATCGTTGGTTAAAAATGTACCCCATCCCCCACTGAAACGAATACGCCGCTGGGGAATCCATTTGCTCTCATCCGTGAAGTCGCTTGCCCGCTGAAAATCCCCCGGAGTCGCCCCATTGCGAAGCGTCCCGGCAAAGTAGGCATGAAGCCCCAGAATCTGGCCCACATCCAGCGCATCCGACGCAATCAGCAGCTTCTCGCGCGGATTGCGCCCATGCCGCTCCAGCCACGCGATGTATTCGTCACCGGCCACGTAAGGGTCCTTGCTGTCGATGCGCTGGCCCGTCCAATTCGCCACCCACTCCGGCGCATTCTCCAAAAACTGCGTGGTTCCAAATGTATCCGGAAGCAGAATCAGCAACTCGCCCTGATAAGTCTGCTGCCATAACTCCAGCAGCCGGTATTGCGTCGAACGCAGCTCCTCGTCGTTGTTAGCCATCGCCGCCAGAGCCATGGACAGCTCGTGCCCGTTGGTGCCGATTGCCTCCAGGTCATGCTTGTACGCCAGGTAAGTATTCGAACTGCCCGCAAAATTCTTGCCCAGCACATCACTCATGGCCTTGACCACATATTCATGCCACAGGAAGCTGTGCCTGCGCCTCGTCCCAAAATCGCTAATTTTCAACTGCGGAACCCCTCGCAGTTGCTCCATCTTGTTCCACAATCTGGTCTTGGCCCGGGCATACAAAATATCCAGTTCGAACTCGCTCAGCCGCTTCAGGCTGGCGCGCGTCTTCAGCTCATCAATGATCGAAAGCGCATAAATCTCCCACATCGTTGTCTCTGCCCAAAGGCCGTGGAAGCTCAGCGACAATTGCCCGTCCTGAACGGACAAATCGTACTCGGAAAGCTGGAAATCCCGCTCCAGCCACTGCAGAAACGCCGGCTCAAAGATTCCGCGCCGCCCATAGAACGTATTGCCCGCCAGCCAGATGAGTTCTGACTGATGAAAGCGCAGCTTTCTGGTCGCTTCCAGTTGCTCCCGCAGTTGCGCCACGTCCACAACATCGCCCAGCCGCACTGAGGTCGAACGATTGAGCAAAGTGAAAGAGGCATGAACGGCAGGAAAGTGCTTCCAGATGAACTGGAGCATCAACAGCTTGTAGAAATCGGTATCCAACAGCGAGCGCGTAATTGGATCAAGTCCCCAATTATGGTCGTGCGCGCGCCTGGCGAGGTTGACAATCACAATAGTTCAACTCTAATTGAATGCCCCGCCCCAACGTTCCGGGTCGTGCCGATTCAACCCTCGATGGCCGTGGCAATCTCCACGCGCACCGCGTCGGGCAATGGGGGCATGGCGCCGGATTGCGAGGCCACCCAGGCGCCCCAGCGGTTGCCCGCCTCGTTCAGCGTGGCCAGGCCAGCCCCGCGTAGCAGGTAGTGGGTCATGGCCGCCGTAAACGCGTCTCCCGCGCCGATGGTGTCAGCCACCTGTACGGGAAGGCCGGGGTGCAGGTGCCACTCGTCGCGGGTTACCAGAAGGCTGCCGTGGGCGCCGCGGGTGACGGCCACCATCCTGAGCGAAGGAAACTCCGCCAGCAGCTTCTCGGCGGCACGGCGCAGTTGATCAGGCGCGGAACTGCTTGAATCCGGCAAACCCAGCCGGGCCAACACCTGCGGCGCTTCGGAGTCGTTCATTTTCAGCACCGTAGCCAGTTTCAGAGACTCCCGGATCACCTCGCCGGCGATGAACGGCGGCCGCAGGTTCACGTCGAAGACCCGCACACATGTGGCCGAGGTCTGCGCCACGAGCGCCTGGATGGTCTGCCGCGACTGAGGAGAGCGCTGAGCCAACGAGCCGAAGCACAGGGCGTCGGCCCTCTTGGCCAGTTGCGCCCACGGGCCGGTCAACTCCAGAAAATCCCATGCGGCCGGCTGATGGATCGTGTAGTGCGGCTGCCCGCCCTCGAAGACCACCGTCACCCGGCCCGTTTCCTGCGCCGGGTCCATCTGGATAAAACTGGCGTCGACCGGCAACGGGTCCAGGCACTCGATTGTCTTGCGGCCCAGCTCGTCGCGCCCGACGCGGCTCAAGATCGCGGCGTGGTTGCCCAGCCTAGCGGCCATCACCGCAAAGTTGGCTGGCGCGCCCCCGAGCCTCATGCTTCCCGGCAATATGTCCCAGAGCAACTCGCCAATTCCGAGGATCAGGGGAGGTTCGTTCAAAGAGTCACTCCAGCAGGCAAATTTCTTCGTTCTACGTTTCGCAGTGGCTGTGCTGACCCTGGCATACAACCTGACGAGAGCTGCGTCCCATCGTCCGTTACCGGCTGGCGGCGATCAACTGGGCGGCGTGCTTCAGGCTGGTATCGGTCACGGTGGCGCCGGAGACCATTCTGGCAACTTCCTGGGTGCGGGCCTGATCGTCCAGGAGGCGGATTTGCATCTTGGTGCGGCCGCCCGACTCGTGCTTTTCAACGACAAAGTGCTGGTCGGCGAAAGCGGCGATCTGGGGCAGGTGAGTGACGCAAAGGACCTGCTGGCCGCGGCTGAGGGACTTGAGTTTTTGGCCGACAGCTTCAGCAGCGCGGCCACCGATGCCGATGTCGATCTCGTCGAAGACCAGGGTGCGCGGGGTGGGCGTCTTCTTTTTGGGCTTGACGGCGCCTTCTTCGACGCTGACCTTGAGGGCCAGCATGACGCGAGACATTTCGCCGCCCGAGGCAATCTCATGGAGGGACTTGAGGGGTTCGCCGGGGTTGGTCGAGATGCGGTACTCGACCTGGTCCCAACCGGAGGTGGTCCAGTGGGATTGTTGTTCGGTTGCCATGACGGCGACTTCGAAGCGGACCTTCATGGCGAGGGAATTGATCTGGGCTTCGGCCAGCTTGGCCAGCTTGGCGGCGGCGGCTTTGCGCTCGGCGGTGAGGGCCGCCGCTGCGGCGCGATAGGCTGCCGCGGCGGTGTCCAATTCGAGCTTGAGTGTTTTGAGGATTTCGTCGCGATCTTCGACTTCGACGAGCTTGCGGGCTACGTCTTCGCCGAAAGCGACGACCTCATCGATGGTCTTGCCGTACTTGCGCTTGAGGCGGTCGAGCAGGGCGAGACGGTCTTCAATTTCGACCAGCCGTTCGGGCGAGGCGTTGATGCCCTCGGCGTAGTCGCGCAGGCTGGAGCCGACGTCGCCCACGGTGGCGCGGGCAGCCTCCAACTGCTGGGCAGGCTCGGTGAAGCGGGCGTCGTAACGAGCCAGCTCCTGGACGTTGCGCAGGGCGGCGCGGAGAGCGCCCTCGGCCGATGAGTCGCCTTCATACAATTGCTCAAAAGCGCCCATGGCGGCAGCGTAGAGCTTTTCAGCATTGGCTAGAACGCGTTTTTCGGTTTCCAGAGCCTCGTCTTCGCCGGGTTCTAGGTGAGCGGCGTCGATCTCCTTCTGCTGGTAGCTCCAGAGATCGACCATGCGGAGGCGGTCCTGCTCGCCCTGGAGCAGATCATCGAGCTTTTCCTGGGCGGCGCGCCAGCGAGTGTAGGCTTCGGCAACGGCATCGGCGGAGATGCCGCCGAAGCGGTCGAGCAGAGCGCGCTGCTGGGCCTGGTCGAAGCTGCTGAGGCTCTCGCTCTGGGCGTGGACCAGGGCCAACTCGGGCGCGAGCTGGCGGAGCACGGCGACGGTGGCCGGCTGGTTGTTGACGAAGACGCGTCCCTTGCCGGTGGAGAGGATTTCGCGGCGGAGGATGACCTCGTTTCCTCCGGAGTCGACGCCATTTTCTTCGAGGATGGTTTCGGCGTTGGCAGTGGACTCGAAGACGCAGGAAACGACGGCCTTGTCCGCTCCGTGGCGTACCACTTCTGCTGAGGATTTGCCGCCCATCAAGAGGGCCAGGGCGTCGACCAGAATGGATTTGCCCGCGCCGGTTTCGCCGGTGAGCAGGTTGAGGCCGGGGCCGAAGACGGCGATGGCGTGATCAATGACGGCGTAGTTTTCAGCGCGCAGTTCGACGAGCATTCTGGAGCCTCTGGAAAGCTGTTCAATGACCGGGACAATTGTAGGGCAGGGCTTTAGTCATGACAATCCGAGCGCAGCATAGCATGAATGACTGCTTGTGCGGCTTGAAGATGGAGTGTGAAAGCGGCTGGGGGACCAGATCAATAACTTGGAGTGGAGCACACAGTCTGCTACCGTTAAAGATGAGGTGAAGAGCGATTTTATCCGCTGCGTTTTTCTTCCTATTGCAGGCTGACGGCGGCACTGCCGCGGCTGCACCAGTTCCGGGTTCGCCGGCTCCGGGTTCGAGCGCGCTGGTTGAGATGATCACCAATAGCGGCCCGGTTGCATTGGCCGTGCTGGTGTTGCTGCTGATAGCCAGCCTCTACTCGTGGACCGTGATTCTGCGCAAGATGTCCGTCTTCCGCAGGGCGACCAACGATAGCCGGCGATTTATCCGCGGATTCCGCAGGGCAAGCCGCCTGCAAGAGATGGCGGCGCTGGCCGCGGAGTGCAAGGCGAGCCCGCTGGCGCAGGTCTTCGTGGATGTGTACGAGACCTACAAGCGGCAAACCGGCGGTTCGGGACCGCCGCGCAACCTGAAACCGCTGGAGCGGTCGGCGCAGACCTCCGCGAGCGAGGCCGTAACCACCCTGGAGAAGCGGCTGACATGGCTGGCGACCATCGGGGCTGTGAGCCCGTTCGTGGGGCTGTTCGGCACGGTCATCGGCATTGTGGACGCCTTTCACGGGCTGGGCACGGCAGGATCGGCAACGCTGCGGGCCGTTGCGCCGGGCATCAGCGAGGCGCTGATTACCACTGCGGCAGGCTTGTTTGTGGCCATTCCGGCGGTGATCGCATACAACCAGTTCACGTCGCGGATCAGGGTCTTTGCCGCGGCCATCGACGACTTTTGCCGCGAGCTGCTGAACGCACTGGAGGAGATTCCGGCGCGCGTGGCGGCGGCGCGGCCCGGCAATCCCACTGGGCCCGAACCCACCCGGGAGGCGGAACGTGGCGTTTACAAGTAGCAGCGGTCAGACGCGAACTTCGCTGGCGGAGATCAACATCACGCCGCTGGTGGACGTGGTGCTGGTGCTGCTGGTGATCTTCATGCTTACCGCGCCGGTGTTGCAGTCCGGAATCGAAGTGGCGATTCCCAAGACGCGGACAGTGAAGGAGATTACCCAGCAGCGGATGGTGGTGACCATCGACCGCGACCAGCAGGTGTTTTTGGGCGATAAGCCGATCAACATTCACGAGCTGGGGCAGAAGCTGCGGCAACCGGGCGCCGATGACGCCAAGAGGGTGATCTATCTGCGGGCCGACGAGCGGGTTCCCTTTGGAGCCTTCGCCAGCGTGATGGACGCAGTGAAGCAGGCGGGGATTACGAATATCTCGATTGTGACGCAGCCCTTGGACACAAAGGGAGCCGGGGGATTGTAAGAACGCGGCGAGTCGGCAGACCGGCTGCCGGGATGGGTTTTTCGGAAAAACGTATGGGCAGTCTGCTGGAAGGCAGCGAGCAACTGGAGAGGGAACTGGCGCAGGAGTCGATGGTTGCTCCCGCGACGGGATCGCTGTTGCTGCACAGCGCCCTTTTTGGGGGTTTGCTGGTATATGGCCTTCTTGGCGGCCTGTTTCATCACAACCTGTGGGGCAGTCCGGGGAGCGGCGGTGCGATTCAGGTGAGCCTGACCGGCGCCCTTCCGTTGCCCTCCGATCAGCCGCCGAATCAGAATGTGCTGTCTACCGATACGCCCAGCCAGGCGCCGGCGGAGCCCACGCCCAAGGCGAAACAGGCGGTGGACGAGACGGCGATTCCCATCTCCGGCAAGCAGAAGAAGCTCGAGCAGCAGAGCGCGCGCAAGACGCAGCAACATCAGCCGCAAACTGGGCAGGACAACAGGGCCAGGTATGGCGAGCAAGCGGGATCGTCGATGGCGCGGTCGATGCAATCGCAAAACGGATCGGGGCCGGTGAGCATCAACAACGGCAACTTCGGCAACCTCTTCGGCTATTACATCGATGGGATTCAGCGCAATATGATCGCCAGTTGGAACAGGATGGAAGTGGACCGGCGCACAGCCAGAGGGGTGCGGGCCTATATCCAGTTCACGATTCACCGCGACGGAAGCGTGAGCAACGTGCGGCTCGACCAGAGCAGCGGAAGCCCGACGCTGGACAGTTCCTGCATGCGCGCGGCACAGCGCGTGGTAACATTCGGCCCACTGCCCGCGCAATATAACCAAAGCACAGTGATGACGTCCTACTATTGCGAATACTAGAAGTATGTGCCGGCGCGGACGTAAAATGGAGGCGTGGGCGAGAGCGGCGTTCTCCTGCTGGGCGAGCGAATGTGCCTGGCGGCAACGTCAGCCGCATCCCAGAGCCTGCGAAGATCATCCACGCTTTTCCCGAGGAAGGATTGCGCACCGCATGAAGGCTCATTCCCGGCTTTTTCACCTTTTATTGATTGTTCTGGCTGCTTTGGCAGCCATTCCCGCAGCAGCCCAGGACTGGATTCACACCGGCTCGAACCTGGGCAACGAACGCATACGCATTGCCGCGGCGGATTTCAAGCCGGTGGGGGCCGATCCACAGACTCCGGCATTGAAGGCGGCGTTTGACGCCACGCTCTACTCTGATCTGGCCAGCGCCGGCATCTTTGATCTGGTCTCGAAGAGCCTGATTCCCCAGGCCACGCCCGGCTCACCCCAGGAGATCAACCTGGCGCAGTGGTCGGCGGCGCCGGCCAATGCGGCCATGGTGGCCTTCGGCGCGCTCTCGGCTACCAATGGGCGGCTCGTCGTTTACGGCTGGGTTGACGATGCCCGCAACACCGTGAGTCCGCAGGTGCTGGGCAAGCAGTACAACGAGACGGCCAGCCAGGACTCGGCGCGGACGGTTGCGCATCGATTTGCCGACGAGATCATTCTGCGCCTGGGCGGCGGCATCAACGGCATTGCCGAGACGAAGATTTACTTTGTCAGCACACGCACCGGGACCAAAGAGATTTGGGAGATGGACTACGACGGGCAGAATCAACATCCCGTCACGCACCTGGGGACGATTTCGCTGTCGCCGCGCGTCTCGCCGGACAGCTCGCGGATCGCGTTTGCATCGCTGAACCGCGGTGGTTGGGCCATCCGCATGTACTCGCTGGAACTTGGGCGCGTGGTGGGCTTTCCGGCGGGCACGGCCGGGGGAAGCAACCAGTCTCCTGCCTGGTCGGGCGATGGATCGAAGGTCGCCTTCTCCTCGTCGCGCTCGGGCGATTCCGAGATATGGGTCGCGGATGCAAGCGGCAACAACGCGCACAGCGTTACCTCCTTCCGCGGGCCGAACGTGGCGCCTACCTGGAATCCGCGCACCAACGCACAAATCGCGTGGGCGGGCGGGCGCACCGATGAGCCGCAGATTTACACCATGGACCAGGACGGCGCCAACGTGCAGCGCCTGACCGATTCTGGCTATGCCGTTTCGCCCTCGTGGTCGCCCAACGGGCAGTTTCTGACCTTCAGTTGGAATCGCAAGTACGGACCGGGAGCGCCCGGCGGCCAGGACATCTACGTGATGGACCTTGCCAGCAAGCGCTGGCAGCAACTGACCCACGAAGCGGGCAGCAACGACTTTCCTTCCTGGGCGCCGGACGGGCGGCATATCGTCTTTGAGCGGTCGATGGGCGGGCACAGCCAGATCTGGACGATGCTGGCCGACGGCACAGAGCAGCATCAAATCACCCAGACGGGCAACAACTTCATGCCCAACTGGAGTTGGAAGTGAATTTGAGCTGCACTGGCCGGGCGGCAAGGCTGGCCGCATGGAGAATTCCGGTTATCTGCACTATCATGTTTGTGTTGCCTAAACTCTTGGGCGGCCTGCGCTGAAGGGTTGGGCGGATCGTTGTTCAACAAACGGTTGACACCGTGAAGGAGTGATCCATTGAACCGACTTAATCGCATTCTCGTCCCCGTTGTTCTGCTTGTTGTCCTGGTGGCTATTGCAGGTTGCGGCAAGAAGACAAAAAAACTTCCTCCTGCCGAGACGGCGCCACCGGCGGTTGCGACCGCGCCCACCGCGCAGTTCACCGCAACTCCCGAGTTTGTCTCAGCCGGCGACCAGGTGCAGTTGAGCTGGCGCACGACGGATGCCACCTCGGTTTCCATCGATGGCATCGGCGATGTGCCCACGTCGGGCGTGAAGAGCGTGACTCCCTCGGCATCGATTACCTACCATCTGGTAGCTCGCGGCGAGGGCGGTACGGCCGAAGCCACAGCGCGGGTGACGGTGAAAGCGCCGCCGGCCGTGGTGGTGCCCACCAGCACGATGAGCGCGGAAGAGGAGTTCAAGGGCAATGTCCAGGACATCTTCTTCGATTACGACACGTACGATATCCGTGGTGATGCCCAGGCCACGCTCTCGCGCGACGCATCCTACCTGGCGAGCCATCCTGACGTGAAGGTTGTGATCGGCGGCTACTGCGACGAGCGCGGTTCCAACGAGTACAACCTGGCGCTGGGCCAGAACCGTGCCGATGCAGCCAAAAAGGCGCTGGTTTCGGCAGGAGTGGCGGCCAACCGCATCCATGTGGTCAGCTACGGCAAAGAGAAACCCTTCTGTGGCGAGTCGACCGAGGAGTGCTGGCAACAGAACCGCCGCGCCGGATTCACGCCGGACCGGTAGAATAGAGTAGTCAGTTGTCAGTGGTCAGCTAACAAAGAACAAGGAGCGGTCCCAGGTCCCGGAATCGAGACCTGGGACGCCCAGATCCGGGTGCGTTCCTGTCGAATTTCAGCGATCACTGTGAGTTGTCGGCTATTGGCTGCCAGCTTATTTTCAATAGGGGAATCATGCAGAGAAACAGCAAACTTCGCAATCGTCTTCTGGCGGCGGCAGCCATCGCCCTGCTCCTGGTCATCGCTCCGTCTCGCGCGCGTGCCGCGTCGAAGGAGATCATCGAGTTGCAAACGCAGGTTCAGCAACTGATGGACATGACGCAGCGGCTCCAGTCCACCATGGACACACGTTTCGCCTTGATCCAACACCTGGCCGAGCAGACCGCGGACAACGCCAATCAGATGACCGCGGCCGTGTCTACGCTACAGCAGAAGATTGCCGCCCAGAGTGACACAACCAACGGCAAGTTGGATGCCGTCTCCGGCCAGGCGCAGGCGCTCAACGACTCGGTGGACGAGCTGAAGTCACGCGTCGCCAAGCTGGATAAATCGATACAGGATTTGCAGGCGCAGTTGCAGAACGTCCAGAATCCGTCAGCGCCTACGGTTCCGACGGCGAACAATGCAACCCCGGTAGGCACTTCCGCTGCTCCGTCCGGCAATCAGGCGCCGCCCTTGCTGGAGACCATCCAGGCAGGTATACGCGACCTGAACGCCGCCAGGTACGACGTGGCCACCGGCGAGTTCCAGGACGTGATTCACTACTATCCATTGGACGAAATGGCCGGTACGGCCCAGTTTTACCTGGGCGAGATCGCCTACCGGCAGCAGAGATACTCCGACGCGGTGAAGGCTTACAACGCCGTGCTGGAAGGCTTCGCTGGCAACAAGAACGCTCCGGCCGCGCAACTGCGCAAAGGGCTGGCGCTGCTGCAGATGAACAGGAAGACCGCGGCCATTACCGAGCTGCGCATGCTCGTGAAGCGCCACCCGCAAACCCCTGAGGCCGCGCAGGCGCGCATCAAGCTGAATGCGCTGAGTTCGAAGAACACGGCACAGTGAGGGGCATCCGCGGAAGCGCGGAATGACCTGCCGTACACCAACATTTTCATCTATATATTGGGTCGTGGGAGCCAGCCTCGTCGCCTGAGGCCAGGACCGTTTTTCGGCTACTCTCGGGGGCGTTCTCAGTTTTTGCGACCAAAGATTGTCGCTTACCTGCAAAAGAGCGAAGGAACAGTGCTGGAAGTGGTGGATCGAGCCGCTGCATAGGATCGAACCCCAGGTCTCTCAAGGAACTTCATTGAAGTTGCCCGGACTTGTTCCCCAGCCGCCGCTGGTTTGTTGCTCAAAATCGAGACTCGGAGCGCCTGGCTATAGCTGTTCTCCAATTGCTGCACACCGAAGCCACTGCGGCCAAGTGGCTTTTCCCTCAAGAAAATGCCGCCTTGCACGGACTTTAAAGGGCCACATCTATTGGAGAACAGCTCTATGGCGCTCTTCCGCAATACCTCCTCATAAACCGAAAAACATTCCGGGGCGGATACAAACGCCAAGTAGTATCGTTTGTGTTGTCAGATGCACTTTGTGGCAGGAATGCAAAGAACGCAACAAGGGCCAGTTGGAGAAGACAGGTTGCCTGTTTAAAGAAGGAGGATATACATGAAGGCAGGTATTCTTCAAGCGTATTCTTCTGAGACAGATGCGCACGAGGCGGCATCGGAATTTTACGCGTCTGTGGCGCAGCCCGAGATGGCGCTTGTGATGTTTTTCTGTTCCAGCGACTACGACCTCGATGCCCTGGCTGCGGAACTGCGGTGCCTTTTCGCCGGCATTCAAGTGGTTGGATGCACGACGGCAGGAGAGATCGGGCCGGACGGTTACCGGGAACGCGGCCTTGCCGGGGTAAGTTTTTCGGCTGAGGTTTTCACATCTGTGAGTGGCTATATCGACCACTTGCAGCAGTTCGAAATTTCCGAGGGTAGGGCACTTGGGCGGCGTCTCTTGCAGGAGCTTGAGCTCAAGGCGTCACAGGCAAACGCGGAAAACAGCTTTGCGCTCTTGCTCATTGACGGCCTGTCTACGCGGGAAGAATCAGTAGCCCGAGTGTTACAGGGAGCGATTGGCGATGTCCCGCTGACGGGTGGCTCGGCAGGCGATGGCTTGGACTTTGGCAGGACCTACGTGTACGCCGATGGGAGCTTTCGTTCCGACTGCGCCAGCCTGACGCTGATCACAACGCCGTTGCCATTCACGGTATTCAAGACACAGCATTTTGTGGCCACCGATCAAAGGATGGTGATCACGGAAGCGGATTGCGCCCGCCGCGTGGTAACGGAAATCAATGGATTGCCGGCTGCCCAGGAGTATGCGCGGCTCCTGGGTGTTGACGAGCGCGAACTTACCCCTGGCCATTTCGCATCGTCGCCATTGGTGGTGCTGATTGATGGCAACAATTACGTACGTTCCATCCAGGGGGTGAACTCCGACAGAAGTGTAACTTTTTACTGCGCTATCGAGGAAGGTTTGGTCCTGCGAGTGGCGCGCGGCGTTGACCTTATCGAGAACCTGGAAGAGGCCTTTGCCGCAATTTGCTCAAAGATCGGTCCACCTCAACTGGTGATCGGCTGCGACTGTATTCTGCGCAGATTGGAGATCGTTCAGAATCACCTTGAGGATCGTGTGGGGCAGATTTTTGCGAGCAATCACACAGTTGGCTTCAATACCTACGGAGAGCAGTTCCGCGGCGTGCATGTCAACCAGACTCTCACCGGCGTCGCGATCGGAATGAGTTCCGCGGCGGTGCACGATGTCTGACGCGCCACATTCAGGCAGTGCGTCCGTGGACGAGACCCTGCGGGCGGAGATTGTGCGTCTGAACAAGATCGTCAAAGCTCTCATGGATCGCGTCGAGCGCAGTACCAGGGTGCAAGGCTCTGACTTCAGTATGTTCCAGACAACCATCATGTTGGAGGACCAGGTGCGGCGCCGCACCGAGGAGTTGGAGGCAGCATCTCGTGAAAACGAGAGAATTACTCGTGTTCTTCGGGAATCGGAAGCCAGGTTCCGAGGTATGGTCAGTCAATCGTTGGTCGGGATTGCAATCATCGAAGGTGTTCGAATTACTTATGCGAATCCGAAGCTGGCCGAGATGTTTGGCTATAGCGTCGAGGAGATATTGCACCGCAGTCTCTTGGATATCGCGACCGAGAGTGATCGGGTAGTCGTCGCGGAGCACGCGCGCCGGCGTTTGAACGGCGAGGCAGATAGCGTTGGCTATCTATTCCGCGGCATGCGCAAGAATGGCGCCGCGATCGACATCGAGTGTCACAGTTCGATCATGGAAATGGGTGGAAAAGCCCTTTTTATTGACCTAATGATCGATGTTACCGAACGAGTCCGGACGGAGCGCGAAGTGCAGGCGCTACAGAATCAACTCCTAGAACAGGCCATCCACGATCCGTTGACAGGTCTCTACAATCGCCTTCCCTTAAACGAGTTTTTCGACCGGGATCTGAGTCTTGCAGAGCGCCAGGGCCAACCAATCAGCACGGTCATGGGTGATCTCGATCACTTCAAGGTGGTCAACGACACTTACGGGCACCTGGCTGGGGATGAGGTATTGAGAGTGTTCAGCGACTTGATTAGACATTCTTATCGCACCAGCGACATCTATTGCCGCTATGGTGGAGAAGAGTTTCTCATCCTGCTGCCCGGCACGGCCCAGGAGGTAGCTTGCGAGCGAACTGAGCACTTGCGTGAGGCGCTGGATGCGACCTCTGTTGTTTTCGGAACATCTTCGATCCATGTAACCGCCTCTTTCGGGGTCGCAACTTTCCCCCAGCATGGCCAAACGCGCGAGGCGTTGATCGCAGCCGCCGATCGAGCGCTCTACGCCGCAAAAGATTGTGGCCGCAATCAGATAAAGAGCTATTCCGCGCTCATGCTTGCACAGTGAAAGCCCGGCAAGGCGCTTCCTTCCTCCATCAGTCGGAACGAAACCACGATAACCATGCCTTGAAAGACGTTGTAGATCGCGTTGATTGCTGCCAAGTGTGGGGGCAACTCGGAGACTGACCGGCTACCTGATCTTGAGAGAGTGAATTCTCACCCCTCAACCGTCCGCTTCAACTGCCCACAGGCTGCGTAGATGTCGCGTCCGCGAGGCTGCCGGAGGGAAGTGGGAATCCCCGCGCCGGCCAAGGCGCTGCGGAAGGCTTCCACAGCTTCAGGCTGGGGCATCGTGCAAGGGATGCCGGGACCGGGATTCCATGCAATCAGGTTGACCTTGATGGGCAATCCGGTGCGGCGCACCATGCGGGCCAGCTCGCGGGCGTCTTCGGGGCGGTCGGTGACCCCGCCAAGCAGGACATATTCAAATGTAATCCGCTCGTGGGGACGGAGTTGGAGCTGGCGCACGGCATCCACCACCGACTTGATGGGCCACTTGCGGTTGATGGGCATGATCTTGCCGCGAATCGCATCGTTGGGCGCGTTCAGGCTGATGGCCAGCTTGGGCCGGAACTCCGCCGGTTCCCGGGCAAAGCGCTCAATGCCGGGCACAATGCCTGAAGTGGAGACCGTCATCCGTTGCGGGCTCAGGCCAACCTCCCGAACCAGCAGCCGCACCGCGGCCATGAAATTGTCGTAGTTGAGGAATGGCTCGCCCATGCCCATGAAGACCAGGTTCACGCGGTCGCGGCCCACCTCGACGCCGTGACGGTCGAAGACCGCAATCGCCTGTCCGGCAATCTCGCCCGCGCTCAGGTTGCGCCGGAAGCCGAGCCGGGCCGTGAGGCAGAACTGGCAGTTCACAGCGCAGCCGATCTGGCTGGAAACACAGATCGTGGCGCGGCGCCAGCGTCCTGCGGGCCGTGTTTGTTCCTCGCGAATTGACACGGGTTGAGGTTCGTGGTTTCCCACCCTTTCCGCCAAAAGCTGCGGAAAGGATGGGGCACCCTGCGTTGGTGGGATGGTCAGGTTGGACGATTGAGGTTTGCTGGTTTCCCATGTCTCAGAAGCGAGACCTGGGGCACCCAGGTTCTTTGGATTGTCCGCATCGCTTCCGTCGCCGGATTCGCCGTCGTCGCCTTCCGGCATCCAGACGGTTTCAACGGTTTCCGCCTCCTGGCCCTGGCACTGAATCAGGTAGCGTTCCGTGCCGTCGGTGGATTGAAAGACCTGGACGATTGCTGGCCGGGCCACCTGCCAGCCCTCCGCGACGAGCCGCTGGCGGAGCGGTTTAGGTAAAGTAGTTATTTCACTTAATCCTGCAATCCGTTGATGATACATGGCTTCAGCCAACTGGCGGCCACGCCATGCCGGCTCGCCCGCACTCACCATGCGAGCCGCCAGCGCCTCCACGTCCAGTCCGAAAAGCGCTGGGCTGGAAGGCCCTTGGCCCGGCACAGATGAGCTGCTTTCGCCCGCCGGGTCAGAGGCGTCCAAACGAACGAGATGGCTGAAATCTTCACTCATGGCTGGGGTCAGCATAGAGCATTTCGCCCTTGCTTGCAGCTTCGACGGCTAAGATGCAGCCGGCTTCGGCACCCAAAGTGGCGTATTCGTCCCCAAAAACCGCCCTGCCGCGTAGGCCGCGTTGGCCTACAATCGAATTTGACCGGATTACGATGACCACCGAGCGAAATCTTCGCCGCACTGAACTGCCGAACGGCCTGATCGTGTTGACCGAGCGCATGAAGTATATGCGTTCAGTGGCCATGGGGGTGTGGATCAAATCCGGTTCCCGCTGCGAGCTGGCGGAGTCCAACGGCATCTCCCACTTTGTGGAACACATGCTGTTCAAGGGAACCCGTTCTCGTTCCGCGCAGCACATTGCGCGGGAGATGGATTCGATTGGCGGCAACCTGGACGCCTTCACCGGCAAGGAGACCATCTGCTTCGATGTCAAGTCGCTGGCCGAGCACGTGCCGATCGCCTTGGATGTGTTGGCTGATCTGGTGCTTAACCCGGTCTTCGAGCTTCCTGAGATTGAGCGCGAGCGCGGCGTGATTCTGGAAGAGATCAAGGTCGACGAGGACAACCCGGACATACTGGTCCACGAGCTGTTCACGCAAGCCTTCTGGAAGGATCATCCGCTGGGCTGGCCGATTCTGGGCACGTCGAAAACGGTGTCGCGGCTGGACCAGCAGAGCCTGATGGCCTACCATAGCGACCGCTTTCACGGCGGCAACATGATCTTTGCCGCGGCCGGCAATCTGGATCACGACCGCTTTGCCGAGGCCGTGGCAAACAAGTTCTCCACGCTGGCCGGCGGGGCAACGCTTCACGAGCTTCCGGCGCCCGAGGCTGGTGCGCGCATCGTGCTGCGCAACAAGAAGTCTCTCGAGCAGGTGCAGATCTGCCTGGGTGTTCCGGCGCCGCGCATCACGGACGAGAGCCGCTACGCCACGCTGATTCTGAATACGGTATTGGGCGGCGGCATGAGCTCGCGGCTCTTCCAGACCATCCGCGAGGAGCGGGGCATGGCCTACTCGATCTACTCCGACCTGAGCCCCTACCGCGATACTGGAGCCCTGTGCGTTTTTGCCGGCACGTCGGTGGGCAAGGGCTTGGATGTGGTGGACCTGATCCTGGCGGAGTTCCGCAAACTGAAAGAGACCTCGCTGGGCGAGGAAGAGTTGACCCGCGCCAAGGACCAGGTGAAGGGCAACATCCTGCTGGGTCTGGAGAGCTCGAATGCGCGCATGGCCAACCTGGCGCGCCAGGAGATGTACTTCCACGCGTATATCCCCGCTGAGGAGATCATCGCTCGCATCAGCGAAGTGGACGCGGGCCAAGTGCAGGCCATGGCTCAGCGCCTCTTCGTGCCTGAGCGCATTGCCGTCACCCTGCTGGGCCGGCTTGATGGGGTCAAGCTGAGGCGGGCGAGGCTGGTGTGTTGAGAAGCAGGGGTTAGGGATTAGGGGCTAGGGGTTTGGGATCAAAGCCGACAAATCCGCCTCCAATAAGCAGAGTCAACAAACAGGAAAGTTGGAGAAATTTCGGGCGAGTTGACTGGATTTTTCTCTTAACAGACAGAACGCAATCGCAATCGAGCTGGCTAATCTTTAACTCCTAACTCCTAACCCCTAATCCCTAACCCCTGCTTTTTCGAGCGGCCCATTTCCATTTCGCGTCCATACGTTGTAGGATTTTCACGAATAGGGGGAGCCTTTGGCCGCCCCAACTGGAGTCCCATGAATCGCAAGAACTCGAACTGCCGCACGAGGCGCTGCCTGCAACCCAACGGCTTTACGCTGATGGAATTGCTGATCGTCATCGCCATCATTCTGATCCTGATGCTCATGGCGATTCCCACCATTGGCAGCCTGAAGAAGCAGGCCAACGAGACCTCGGCGATTAACTCCATGCAGGTGATTACCAAGTTGCAGGTTCAGTACGAGTCCACGTACCCCTCCAATGGCTACGCCTGTGCGCTGAGCGCCCTGGGAGGCGATCCGAAGTCCGGCGCGCCCACCGCGGCCGCGTCGCAGTTGCTCCAAGGGGATCTGACCTCGGGCATCAAGTCCGGCTACCTGTTCAGCATCGGCAACTGCACCAAGGTGAACCTGAACGGCACGGACCGCATCACCGGCTACCAGGTTACGGCTGTTCCCATGACCGTAGGCAAGACGGGGAACCGCGGCTTCTGCAGCGACGAGTTCGGCACCATCAAATTTGACCCGGCGGGCGGCACCAACTGCACGCAGAATTTAGGACAATGAACCTCTGTCAACAGATGAAACGCGGCGGCCTGATTCTGACCGCCGTGCTGGGTAGTTCTGCGCTCTTATCCTTTGGACAGGGTTCGTCACTGAATGCGCACGACCTGGCTCAGCGCGTCGATCGCCATTACAACCAGTTGCGCTCGCTCAAAGCCGGCTTCAGCGAGAGCTACGAAGGGTTGGGGATGCGGCGCACCGAGAGCGGGACGATGCTGCTCCAGAAACCCGGCTGCATGAAGTGGGAGTACAGTTCTCCAGCCGGCAAGCTCTTCGTCCTCGACGGCAAGTACGCCTGGTTTTACTCGCGCGGCGACTCTCAAGTCCAGCGCATCCCCGCCAAACAACTGGACGACCTGCGCTCGCCCTTGCGTTTTCTGCTGGGCCACACGGAACTGGAAAAGGAGCTGAGCAACCTAAGATTGGCCGCAGCCGCCGGCGGCCGCTTTACACTTGCCGGCCAGCCCAAGGGCCCAGGGAACACTCCGGACAAGAGAGTCCGCCGGCTTACGCTTACCGTGACGGCAGACGGCGCCATTACCAGTATTGAAATGGAAGAGACCGACGGCGCGCTGACCCGCTTCAACTTCACGGGCGAGCAGGCCAATGCGCCGATTCCCGCCGGAGCCTTCCACTTCACGCCGCCAGCTGGCGTGCCGGTGGTAAACGCTCTGCCGCCGGTTTAAGTTTCGTAGAGATAGAACCCGCGTCCCGATTTGCGGCCCAGCCAGCCAGCGTCCACCATGCGCACCAGCAGCGGGCAGGGGCGGTATTTGGGGTCGCCGAAGCCTTCCTGCAAGACGCGCAGAATGTCAACGCACACGTCGAGGCCGATGAAGTCGGCCAGGGTCAACGGGCCCATGGGATGATTCATTCCCAGCTTGAAGACCTGGTCGATGGCCTCCGGCGTGGCTACGCCCTCCATCACGGCAAAGGCAGCCTCGTTGATCATCGGCAACAGCACCCGGTTGGAGACGAATCCAGGTGCGTCGTTGACCTCGACCGGCGTCTTGCCCAGCCGGCGGGCCAGCGCACGGACGACCGCGAAAGTCTCATCGCCGGTGGCCAGGCCACGGACAATCTCTACCAGCGTCATCACCGGGACGGGGTTGAAGAAGTGCATCCCGATGACCTGCGACGGCCGTCGGGTCTGGGTGGCCAGCCGGGTGATGGAGATGGAGGAAGTGTTGGTGGCCAGGATGGCGCTTTCCGGCAGGATGTGGTCGAGCGAGTTGAAGAGCTCAGCCTTCAGATCAAAGCGCTCCGAGGCGGCCTCGATGGCGAAGTCAGCCTGACTGAGCGCCTCGCGGTTCAGTGTGAGCTGGATGCGGGCCAGAGCTGGCTCGATTTCTCGCTCGGCCAGCTTTCCTTTGGCGGCCTCGCGGCCCAAGTTGGCGCGAATCTGGCTGAGCGCCCGGTCCAGGAAGCGCTGCTCCACGTCGCAGAGCAATACACGGAAGCCCCCACGGGCAAAAACATGGGCAATGCCGGAGCCCATGGCTCCCGCACCCACGACTCCAACCGTCTGCATCTCGGTCATAGGGATGCCCTCCCCTAAATACAACAGGGAGTGTAGCAGGGCGAGGGAACGGAGTGAAATACATGCGATTCAATTGCAAAAATATTTATTTACGGCTCCGGACGCCGAGAATCCGAGATGCAAAAAGTGAATTTCCTCTTGGCTGGAGTCCATACCCCGATTTATCCCATCTGGCGGCGCGGCTGAAGCCGCGCCTTTTCAACGAAGTGCGCGCAAGCGCCCTAGTTTTCGGGAGCGCTTGCCGGGTTTGCGGTGGCATTTGCCGGAACCAGGTCGAGCGGATCGGTCAGGGTGAATAACAATGCCGTGCCCGGTTCAAGCGTAGCTTGCGGATGGCTAACCAGGAGGTGAGCCGTGATGACGCCAGCCCCGATGAGACCGCCGGTCAAGGCCCCCACTGGGCCTCCTACGATGGCTCCTGTGGTTGCGCCGGCTCCCACTGCCCCGCCATATTCGACACTGTCACGCTTCAGGCGCGAGTCCGGCACGATGCCGCCTTCGCTCCCCACTTTGGATTTGGCGCCCGGGGTTCCGGTTATCGCCGCGCGCAGGTGATAACGCGTGCCGTCGGTGAGAATCACCGTCTCTGGCCGCAGGTGCATGGTGCCGTGACCGCCTGCATGGCCGCTGGAAACCTCGACCACGCGACCGTCAATCTCCGTTCCGGCAGGAATCAGCACTTGGCCGCCCTGCAACACGTCCGAAGCCACACGGCTGTGAAATTCCTCGCCCTTCTCGCTGCTTGCGGTTGAGAGCCGATCAAGCAGCCGGACGCGAATGGTAGTCCCTTCTGGAAGTTCGCCGGGCCGTAGTGGATGCGGGTGCACCATGTCGCCGTCGGGATCGCTGGCGTAGGAGCGCTGGACCAAGGTTGGCTGTTTCGCGGCGGGGGCCTTCCGCGGAGCCGGAACCGCTCCGCCGTCCGGGTCAGAATCGTACGCGGCGGGCTGGGACTGCGTCTGGGATTGAGCCTGCGTGGCTGGACGCCCGGCAGGCGGCTTGGCCTGGGGCGCGCTGCTGGTCACGATCGTGTCGTCCGGAGGGGGCGTTGAGGTTCCCTCGTAGGGGCTTGCCTGGCTCGCATCCTGCGCTCCCAAGCCGGCAGTGGCCACGAACAACAGGGCACACACAAGAATCGGCCGATTCATCCAAGTCTCCTTTTTCCTTCGCGTGGGCAGAAATCCTTCTGTGATTTCAAACCCCGCTGGGCGGAAAGAGTTGCGCGCGGCTGCCAAGACCATGCAACAGCGAGGCGTCAGCTCACCCAACATAAGGCTAACGCAGGTTGGTAGCCATTGACCCGCCGCGCAGCCGGAGAAGTGCCTTTGACGGCACGAATCAACCAAGTCACCCCACTTCGGCACACTTCTCATGCGGGTCACGACAGGGTGCTTGTGACCACGATTACATCATCCGCGCCGGTCCGATTTGGTAAAATCGATCCGAGACATTATCCATTTTTGGCCTTGGACGGAGAGGAACTGCGAACGTGCATGAGCTTCTGAAAACAATTCAAAGCGCCGCCGGAGAAACTCTTGCCGTGGATCGCCGTCCGCAACTGAACGACCGGCTACATCACCGCATTGCGAGGACCGATATGACTGAGATTGTTGCCATCCGCGCCCGCGAGGTTCTGGACTCGCGCGGCAATCCTACCGTGGAAGCGGACGTAATCCTGGAAAGCGGCGCGTTAGGCCGCGCCATCGTGCCCTCGGGCGCTTCTACCGGCGAGCATGAGGCCGTGGAACTGCGCGACGGCGACAAGAGCCACTACGGGGGCAAGGGCGTTCTGCAGGCCGTGGCCAACGTGGAAACTGTGCTCGCGCCTGAGTTGGAGGGCATGGATGCCTCCAACCAGCGGTTGCTGGACCAGACGATGATCGCCCTGGACGGCACGCCGAACAAGGCCAAGCTGGGCGCCAACGCCATTCTGGCCGTCTCCATGGCCGCATCGCGCGCCGTGGCCCAGACGCTGGAGATTCCGCTTTACCGCTACCTGGGCGGTGTCAACGCTTCTGTGCTGCCCACGCCGATGCTGAATGTGCTCAACGGCGGAGCCCATGCCGACAGCAATGTGGACTTTCAGGAGTTCATGATTATGCCGGTGGGCGCCGAGAGCTTCTCCGAGGCGCTGCGCTGGGCCGCCGAGACCTTCCATACCCTCCGGGGCGTGCTCAAGAAGAAGGGCTACAACACCGCGGTTGGCGACGAGGGTGGCTTTGCTCCCTCGCTCAAGTCGAACGCCGAGGCCATCGAGGTGATTCTCGAAGCCATCGAGGCGGCCGGCTACAAGCCCGGCGAGCAGATCGCCATTGCTCTTGATCCTGCGTCGAGTGAGTTCTATGACCAGGAAAAGGGCAAGTACATCTTCAAGAAGAGCGACAAGCGCGAGCTGACGAGCGATGAGATGGTGGCCTTCTACGACAATTGGACGCGCCAGTATCCGATCGTCTCGCTCGAAGATGGCCTGGCAGAGGACGACTGGGCGGGCTGGAAGACGCTGACCGACAAGCTGGGCAGCCGCATCCAACTGGTCGGCGACGACATCTTCGTCACCAACACCAAGCGCATACAGCGCGGCATTGAAGAGGGCGTGGCCAACTCCATTCTCATCAAGGTCAACCAGATTGGCACGGTCACCGAGGCGTTGGAGGCCATCGACCTGGGTCGCCGCTACGGCTACACCTCGGTCATCTCGCACCGTTCGGGCGAAACCGAAGACACGTTCATTGCTGACCTTGCCGTGGCCACAGGCGTGGGCCAGATCAAGACCGGTTCGGCCAGCCGCACCGATCGCATCTCGAAGTACAACCAGTTGCTGCGCATTGAAGAAGAACTGGGCGGCGGCGCGGTTTATCTTGGTCTGGAAAGCCTCAACTACAACGACTAAGAGTTAACACTGAAAGCGAGAGCCCCAGGTTTTGATTTTGAGACCTGGGGTTCTTGTCCTCCTGCAAATTCCCCTCAACCCCTACCTCCAAGGAATTGCCACGTGTCCATCTACAAGCGTCCTCTCGTTCTGACCATCCTCGACGGATGGGGCTATCGCGCCGAAATCGCCAATAACGCCATTGCGCTGGCCAAGAAGCCTACCTACGACAAGCTGCTCAAAGAGTTTCCCAATACGCTGATCCAGGCCTCGGACCACTTTGTGGGTTTGCCTGACGGGCAGATGGGCAACAGCGAAGTGGGCCACCTGAATATCGGTGCTGGTCGGATTGTGCAGATGGACATTACGCGCATCGACGCGGCCATTGCCTCGGGTGAGTTCGCGAAAAATGCGGCTATCGCCCAGGCCATGAAGCGGGCGCGCGAAGGCGGACGGCAACTGCATCTCTTCGGTCTGGTCTCCGACGGCGGCGTTCACTCGCAGCAGGAGCACATTTATGCCCTTCTGCGCACCGCGCGCGAATACGGCTTGCAGCGCGTCTTCGTCCACGCATTCATGGATGGGCGCGACACACCTCCCGACTCCGGCGCGGGCTACATCGCTCAACTCGAGCAGAAGATGCGCGAGTACGGCGTGGGCAAAGTCGCTACGATCAGCGGGCGCTATTACGCCATGGACCGCGACAAGCGCTGGGAGCGCGAGCGCAAGGCATTCGACGCCATGGTTAAGGGCAAGGCCGAGGGCGGCGCGTACACCAATGCCGTCTCGCGCATCAAGGAGTGCTACAACAACGGCACGACCGACGAGTTCCTTATCCCCTTCGTTGTGGTCGATGGCGCGGGCAAGCCGGTCGCGCAGATTCGCGACGAGGACGTGTGCATCAACTTCAACTTCCGTGCCGACCGCGCCCGCGAGATTACCCGCGTGCTGACGCGCGAGAGCGGCCTGAACAAGCAGGGCGGCCGCGACCTGGACGGCTGGGAAGCGCTCGACGCTACGATTCCCCGCAGTGAAATTCCAAAGAACCTTTACTACTTGTGCATGACGCAGTACGACGAACTCTACGATCTGCCGGTCATCATGCCGCCGGAATCGCTGGATAACATTCTGGCCAACGTGCTCGCGCAACATCATCTGCGCAACCTGCGCGTGGCCGAGACAGAGAAGTTTGCCCATGTGACGTACTTCTTCAACGGCGGTGTCGAGACGCCTTTCCCCGGCGAGGATCGCGTGCTGATTCCGTCGCTAAAGGTAGCCACGTATGACCTGGCGCCGGAGATGAAGGCCGAAGCCATCGGCGACGCCATTGTGAAGGCGATTAACGATGGCTCCTTCGACCTGATTGTGGCCAACTTCGCGAACGCCGACATGGTGGGTCACTCCGGCAAACTGGAGCCGACCATCCGGGCCATTGAAGCTATCGACGCGCAACTGGGACGCATCTACAAGGCCATCAAGGAGAAGAACGGCAGTTGGCTGATTACCGCCGACCACGGCAATGCCGAGATGATGGTGGACCCGGTCACCGGTGGTCCGCAGACAGCGCACACCACCAATCCGGTGCCGTTGATCTACGTGGCCGAGGAAGCTCCGCGCTACCGCCTGCGCCCGGACGGCTCGCTGCGCGACATCTCGCCCACCCTGCTGAACATTCTCAACCTGGGTCTGCCCAAGGAGATGACCGGCGGCGATTTGCGGGTGCCGCTGGCGAAGTAGCCAGAAGATAGCTCAGACAACAAAGGCGAAGCCCATTGTGGCTTCGCCTTTGTTGTCTTCCGTACGATGTTTTCAAATTGTGAACTCCGCAACCGCGGGGCTAAAACAAGTTCCACAGTGACTGGTTGTAAACCTCGTGGTGGAATTGCACCTCAGAGCCCTTGACGAAGGTGCCCAGCTCGCGCGGACTGCGGTTGGCGGCGGCCTGCTTCAGCTCGGCATAGCGGCCCTGCACATCTCCGCCCAGCAGGGTTGCAATCCAGGCCGACGACTTGAAATCCTCGATCGCCTGCTGGATGTTGTCGGGCAGGTAGCGTCCGCCGGCGCGCAGGTTCTCCGCGCTGGAGATATCCCCGTCGAGGCCGGTTTTGAAGATCGAGTACAGCGTCAGGTAGGGGTTGGCGTCCGGCGCCACGGCCCGTACCTCGGTGCGCATGGAGCGGTGATTGCCGATGGGTACCCTGACCATGGCGCCACGGTCAACAGCCGAGGCGCGAATCTGGTTAGGTGCCTCGAAGTGTGGGTCCAAACGCCGATAGGCGTTCACGCTGGAGTTGAAGACAAGGCAAAGGTCCAGGGCGCGGGTCAGGATGCGGTCCAAAAAGCTCCAGCCAAAGCCGGAAAGCTGTTCCTCGCCCTTTTCGTCCCAGAAAAGGTTGGTCTTGCCCTTGGAAACCGAGACGTTGGTGTGCATGCCGCTGCCGTTCACGCCCACAACGGGCTTGGGAAGGTAGCAGGCTGAGCAGCCCATGTTATCGGCGATCTGTCGAGTCAGCAACTTGTAGAGCTGAATCTGGTCGGCCGCGGCCACCGCCTCGGCGTAGCTGTAGTTGATCTCGAACTGGCTGGGCGCGACCTCAGGGTGGTTCTTCTCGTTCTGGAAACCCATGGCGCACTGCACTTCGGTTGCGGTGTCGATGAATTGGCGCAGCGGATCAAGCGGCAGTGAGTGATAATAGCCACCGGTCGAGATGAACTCGAATTTGCCGGTCTCATGGTAACGCTGCTCGGCGTCCTTGCCCGCGAACAGAAAGCCCTCGATTTCAGTGGCCGCGTTGAGCGTGTACTGCTTCTCCTGGAACAGCTTATCGGAGTACTCCTTGAGCACGCCGCGCAGGTCGCCGGTAAAGGCGGTGCCGTCCTTGTCCAGCACTGTGCCGAAGACCAGCACTTTGCCGGTGCCGAAGACGTCGGCAGGGACCCAGTAGAAGGCGCTCCAGTCGATGCCCAGTCTCAGGTCGCTCTCCTTCTGCGCCGTGAATCCGCGGATCGACGAACCGTCGAAGGTAAGGTTTTCGTAGGCCCCGAGCAGGAACTTCTTGTCGTAGTCGAGCAGGTGAAGGCGGCCTTCGAGGTCTGAAAACAGCACGGTGACAGCCTTGATCCGCTTTTCGTCGGTCAGGTACTTCAACCGCTTCTCGCGAATTTTGTCAGCCGCAACGCGATTGGCGCGCTCGGCTTTGGCTTCCAGGTTCTTCTCTTCCAGCTCCTCATAGGAGAGAGCGAGAAAATTGCGGTAGTCGGTGGGCATGGGTCTCCTTTTAGGGACGCAGATAAAAAGTTTGAATATTCGCAATCATTATAGAGTCCGCCGCGCCGGTCTGAAAAAGGCGTCTTCCTGGAATGGTGCGCCAACGCGGTCACAAACAGGCGCAGGGCTCGTGCGCCTGCTCACCGCCGGAAAACTTCTCCGATTACTCCGCACGACGGATCAATCACCCCACTGCCAACTCGCGGAGCAGGAATGCATAGTCGAGCGCGATCTCCTTCAGGTAATCGTAGCGGCCGCTTGAGCCGCCGTGGCCGGCCTGCATATTGGTGACCAGCATCAGGGAATTGCTGCCCGTCTTGAGGGTGCGCAGTTTGGCTACATACTTGGCCGGCTCCCAATACATCACCTGGCTATCATTCAGCGAGGTCTTCACCAGCATCGCCGGATAACTCGCCGCCTTCAGGTTGTCATACGGCGAGTAACTCAACATATAGAAGAAATAAACAGATTCATTTGGATTGCCCCACTCCTCGTACTCCGGAACGGTGAGCGGCAGGGAAGCGTCGAGCATGGTGTTCATCACGTCCACGAAGGGCACGTGGGAGAGGACGGCGCGAAAGATCTCCGGCTTGAGGTTCACAACCGCGCCCATCAATAATCCTCCGGCGGATCCGCCCTCGATGGCCACCCGCCGAGGGTCGCCATAACCTGCCGCGGTCAGTTGCTCGACGGCGGCGACAAAATCCGTGAAGGTGTTGCGCTTGAGAAGCATCTTTCCGGCGTCGTGCCAGGGCTCGCCCAGGTCGCCGCCGCCGCGAATGTGCGCGTAGGCCATTACCACGCCGCGATCCAGCAGGCTCAGCCGGTTTGAGCTGAAGCCCAACGGCAGCGAGTAGCCATAGGAGCCATAACCGTAGACATACAGCGGGTTGCGCCCCGGCTCACGGCAGTCCTTGCGATAAACCAGAGATACAGGCACCTGAACGCCGTCGGGCGCGGTGGCATGAATGCGCTCACTCGCATAGAGTGTGCGATCAAAGCCGCCGGGAACCTCCAACTGCTTGAGCAGAGTTGATACGCCCGTGGCCACGTCGTACTCGTAGACCGAAGCCGGCGTGACCAGCGACTGATAGCCGTAGCGGAAGGTGGGCGTGTCAAAGATGCGGTTGACGTGCGGCTGGGCGCTGTAGGCCGGTTCGGGGAAGGAAATCTCGCCGGCGGGCGTGGCTTCCGGTCCGTCGTCCCCGAAGCGCCACAAGCGCAGCCGCGGCAGACCATCCTCGCGCTCGCAGGCGATGAAGAAGCCGGCAAAAAGGTCCACTTCTTCCAGCATCACATCGTCGCGGTGGGGAATGCGCTCGGTCCAGTGCTCGCGTCCGGGCGTGGCCACCGGCGCCGTGACCAATCTGAAGTTGCGCCCGCGATCGTTGGTGCGGATAAACCACAGGCCATTGCGATGGTCGATCGAGTACTCGTGCTCGTCGGCGCGGGGGCTGATGAGCGTGAATTGGCCTCCGGGCTCGGCGGCCGGCAGCACCCACGATTCCGTGGTGATGTGGCTGGCCGACTCCATCACAACAAACTTGCCGTCGCGCGTGCGTCCAGCGCCCAAGTTGAAGCGCTCATCGTCGTCCTGGTAGACCAGCGTGTCGGATGAGTGGGGTGTGCCGAGCGTGTGCCGCCAGAGTTGGTATTGGCGCTTCTGCTCTTCGTCTTCGACGGTGTAAAAAAGTGTGCGGTTGTCCGCCGCCCATACGACGGAGCCCACGCGCTCGACCTCGCCTGCGAGCGTCTCGCCCGTTTCCAGATCTTTTATGCGCAGCGTGTACTGGCGGAATCCCGTCGTGTCAGTCGAGTAGGCCAGCCAGCGGCCATCGGGCGTAATGTCGGTGGCGCCAATCGAAAAGAATGCCTGGCCCTCGGCTAGTTGGTTGCCGTCGAGGATGACTTGCTCTGGAGCACTGTCATCTGGCCCGGAAGCAGTTTCCGGTCTGCGGCAGTGAATGGCGTACTGCAGGCCCTCCTCGGTGCGGGTGGTGTACCACCAGCCACCATCGCGGAAGGGAACCGAAACGTCGGTTTGCTTCACATGGCTGAGCATTTCCAGGTAAAGGCTCTCGCGCAAGCCGCTGAGCGGGGCCATCACGGCCTCTGCATATGCGTTTTCGGCCTCAAGGTACGCAGTGACTTCGGGGTTCTGTTTGTCGCGAAGCCAGGCGTAGTCGTCCACGAGCACCGTGCCGTGGAGCGAAGTCTCTTTGTGTTCCTTGCGGGCGATGGGAGGCTGGGGTTGCGGGTTCTGGGTCATTTCCTTCTTAGTGTAGAGCGTGTACAGGAAAGAGAGTCGTTTCTCAGGTCTTGAAATCGATGCCTCGGGCACCCTGAGATCTCGCGCCCTAAGAACTTTTCGCTGTTCGTACCCGTACAATAGAAAGCGATGAAGGGCTTTCGCCGCGTACATTCCGCCGTCTTCCGGCTGCTATTGGCAGCTTTTGTTTCCGTCTTCGCCATCGCCGCCCAGGCTGAGCGAGTTGAGGACCTGCCCAAACCCACTGATTACGTCAGCGATTTTGCCCACGTGCTCTCGCCCGACGCGGTTGCCCGGCTGGATCGCCTCTGCGCGCAGCTCGACCATTCGCAGGCCAATGCGCAGGTGGCCGTGGTCACCATCCGCACGCTGGATGGCGCCGACCCGGCCGAATTTGCCAACGCGCTTGAGGACAAGTGGAAGATGGGCCGCAAAGGCTCGGACCGCGGCGTGCTGGTCTTTCTGGCCGTTGACGACCACAAGCGGCGGATCGAAGTGGGCTATGGCCTTGAAGGCATTCTGCCCGACGGCAAGGTCGGCGACATTGGCCGGGAGATGGTTCCCGATCTCAGGGCCAACGACTTTGACGGCGCCGTGACTCTTGCCGTGGACGAGGTGGCGCAGGTCATCGCCGCCGATGCCAAGGTCACGCTGGACGAGGAACCAGTAGTTGCCAGCCAGCCTGTGCGTCAAGGGCCGGCGATGGGAAGGTTGATTTTGTTGATCGTCCTCCTGGTTTTCTTTGGCGGCTTTCATCTTCTGCGGTTTCTGCTTGGTTTTGGCCTTTTGGGTGGCTTTCGCGGCGGGCCGTGGATCGGCGGTGGTGGTTTTGGCGGCGGTTTCGGCGGCGGCGGTGGAGACTCCGGCGGCGGCGGCTTTGGCGGTTTCGGCGGGGGTGGCTTTGGCGGTGGCGGGGCCGGGGGCGACTGGTAGTTTTTCAAGTTTTATGAAGGGGCTTGCTTGACGGCAGGCCGGAGGAGAAAAGGACTGTATGAGTCGTGGACTTTGGATTGCACTGGGAGTGGTCGGCGTTTTGGTCCTGGCTGTTCTGATGGTCTTTGGCAGCTACGTGAGCGCCAGAAACCAGATGGTGGCTAAGGATGAGATCGTGAAGACCGCGTGGTCGGACGTGGACGTGCAGTTGGAGCGGCGCGCCGACCTGATTCCGAACCTGGTGGAGACCGTGAAGGGCTTTACCAAGGAAGAGAGCACGGTCTTTGGCGATATCGCCAATGCTCGCGCCGGCATGTTGAATGCGCAGGGCCCGGCGGGGAAGATCGCGGCCAATGGAAAACTGGATTCAGCCTTGGGCCGCCTGTTGCTGCTCACGGAAAATTACCCGCAACTGCGCTCCAGCGACCAGTTCATGCGCTTGCAGGACGAGCTTTCCGGGACCGAGAACCGCATCAGCGTGGCGCGCAAGCGTTATAACGACGCATTGCGCGACTACAACACTTTTGTGCTCCAGTTCCCCAACAACATCTGGGCCGGAATGGCCGGATACCACGAGAACAATGCCTTCTTCGAGGCCCCCACCGCGGCGCGTACCGCTCCGTCGGTCAAGTTCTAGGCAGCAAGCCCAAGGGCTGTGACAGCGAAGGGGACGGGCTTTTGCCTGTCCCCTTCGCACTTTCGGCGGCAAAGCATTATCTTTAGCCGTGCCGTTTCAAAGCAATGAGATCGCCACCTATTTCGTTTTGACGGGCTGGGCGGCAACCTGCAGGAAGTTCTTCACGTCGAAAACACCGGGAACGGCGTTGGCGCGGAGGAAGGCTACATCCTTGTCGGCCTGCGTGTCCACTGTGCCATACAACTCCACGTGGCCGTTCTGCACCGAGATGCGGATGGGCTTGGCGGGGTCAATGGCATACCTGTTCAGCGTTGGGAAGCCGTAGACGGCGCGGAAGACCTGAAGCCGTATCCGGTTGTCCATCAAGGAGACGGGATCGACCGCGATCTCGTCGGCCACGTCCTTGACGCCGGGATAGTAGCTGACCAGGGCCAGGGCGGAGTCCCTCGATATATAGGAGAGAGCGTGACCGCCGAGGGTGACGGCGCCGTTTTCGACGCTGACGGTGATGGCGTTGAAAGCGTTCCCGTAGAAAACGCGGTCATAGGCAAGCTTTTCCTGGAGTTTGCCTTCGAGTTCCTGGTCGGAAATAGCGGGGCCGGCGACCTGGATCAGGTTATGCACTGAGGTGACTCCCTTGGCCTTGCGCACGCGCTTGTCGGCGCTGGCCTTGTACCCATAGAGATCAACGGTGCCGATCATGGTGGCAATGCCCTGATCCACGCTCACCTTTACGTTGCGAAATTCCTTCTTGTTCAGACGTGCCGTAGCGTCGCTGGCCTCGGGGCTGGTTGCCTGCGCGGTTGCGCTGAAGTCCAGGGGAAGAGCAGCGGCCATGGAAGTTTGAGGAAGGCACCAAAGGGCTCCTGCGAGTGTGGCCGCCACGAGCGCGGCCCGGGTTGTACGCATTTTGATAGTCATTTTCACACTCCTCCTCATTCGCGCATCACGATCGTCGCGGCTGTTACGCCGCTCGTTAGATATTGACACAAATTTCCGGGAAAGGTTGCGGCTCCCGGCGCTGGAAACTGGCCACGCCCGGTCAAAGTTTCTGAACGAAGGGCAACGGAAGGCCGGGTCCCTCGTGCGGCTACGCCGTAGGAGGGATTGTGGCGATTTCCGGCTCGGGCGCGCGTTCCGCGCCGATCCAGTGGAACAAACGATTCGGTTGGAGCCTTCTCCAGGGTTGTGCTCCGGCGACGGCCAGAACCACGATGGCCGGTTCTATCGCCTGGCGATAATCCATCATGGGATGGGTTATATAGTAGGTCAGCGGAAAGATGCCGATAAGCACCAGATAGGGCAGGACGGCGGCGCGGTTCAGGCGCCAGAAGCGGTAGATGCCGCGCAGCATCAGCAACGTTATGCAGCCAACGTAAAAAACAGTGGCCGGCTCGAACGGCTGTTCCCGCAGCTCTTCAGCGGAAAAGCTCCAGTATCCCGTCCAGTAGTAGAGAACGCGGCGCAACGTCTTTTGAACCAGAAAATGATATTGCGGATGATGGTTGAAGTCGTCTAAAGACAGGGCGTGCTTCTCCGCCAGATAGGCCGGTTCACCCATAGATAGATATTTGCGCATCTCCACCGTACTGCTGGCAGGATATGGCCGTCCGTCCGCGCTGGGCGGCGAGGATGAGTCCGAGGGAGCATTGCCGAAGTTGTCGGCATAAAGCTCCAGCCAAATGTTGTCACGGACAGGACAGATGACGCCGAGGGCGCGGTAGTTGCGCACCGTCCAAGGGGTGAGGACGGCGAGAGTGGCCAGGGCGGTAAGCACGCCGTTCACCAGCCAGCGTCTGCCGGAGCGCCTCGCCTTGTAAAGCGCCAGCAAAAGCAGGAACGGAAGCGTTGACAGCACCGCTGGATTGGAAAGCGCGGTGACGCCGTAGAGCGCTCCCCAGCCTAACCAGGCGAAGGGGCTCGAGGTGTGGTGAATACGCTGCGCGATGCAGAAGCAGGTTGTGATGAGCAGGCCCGTCAGCGCATACTCCCAGACGCGGCCGGCGGAGAAGTAGATGGCAAAGGGATAAAAGGCCCAGACCCACGCTGCCGCCTTTGCGCCGCGCGTACCGAGGGAATATTTGGCGCTGAAGTAGATCGGGATGCAGGTGAGGGCGCTGAGCAGGCTGTTGATGGAGAGGATGACGAATCCCGAGGTGAGCGAGTAAATGCCGAAGAGCCGGAAGACACCGGCGAGAAGGGTTGGATAGAGTGGAGACTCGATTGCGGTGGGTCCGCTCCAGGGGTAATACGGCGAACTGAATCCATGCCCGCTGGCCAGCGCGCGAGCTATCCAGCCCATCTCCCAGCCGAACTGCTCGTAGAATTTATCCGCGTCTGGAAGACCGCGATACGTGAAGCAGACCACAACCAGGCGGATGGCAAAGGCCACAAGAATGATGACGGGAAGCAGCCAGCGGGATAAGCCCTTTTGTTCCACTCGCACGGTGTTATCGGAAGAAGACGTCATCTTCACATTATAATGAAGATCAACACAGGTCTGAAATTCCTGGTCGCGCTTGAAAGCTAGTTTCGGCGAATGTGTTCGGAGACGGGGAGAAGGGATTTCAGCGAATTGCGCTCACTTCCTCGGCGTCAGGCAGGCCTCGAGAAGCTCAAGATTGAGCGAATAAGGTGCGATACTTTCCACGTTGCCATTCTCGATCTACACGTGATTCACAGAAGTATTTCCGCACGGGGGTACTGCCCTGTGCGGACAGAATGGTTACATCAAGGCAGAGGCGCCAGAGATAGAAGGGGATGACTTATGGAGAGATGTCAAGCTAACGACGGCCTGATATGCGATAAACAAAGCGGCGCAGTCTATGTGAGCGTTCTTGTCCCCTGTTACAACGAGGAGAAGTGCATCCATGAGTTTTACCGCCGAATGCGGTGTGTTCTTGAAGAAATGGGAAGGTCCTTCGAAATTATATTTGTCAATGACGGCTCCTCAGATCGAACGGAGGAGCATCTTATTGAGATACAACGCCAGGATCAGAATGTTGTCATTGTCGATTTGTCCCGGAATCATGGGCATCAACTGGCTCTGACCGCGGGCTTGGGCGTAGCGCAAGGCGAGAGAGTTCTTCTGATCGACGCCGATTTGCAGGATCCGCCGGAGTTACTGCCCAAGATGATGGAGGCGATGGATTCCGGCGCCGATGTTGCCTACGCCAAACGCATCTCGCGTGCAGGCGAAAGCAGCTTCAAGCGGATGACCGCAGGATTCTTCTACCGGCTTCTTCGTGGGCTGTCAAAGACTGATGTGCCTGTTGATACTGGTGATTTCCGTTTAATCAGCCGGCAGGTCGCCGATATCCTGCGGCAGATGCCCGAGCCGCACCGCTTTTTGAGGGGCATGGTAACCTGGGTAGGCTTTCGTCAGGTTGCGGTGACTTATCACCGCGACTCCAGATTTGCGGGGAAGACGAAATATAGCATCGGAAGCATGGTAGGCCTGGCCATGGACGCCGTCACAGGATTCGCTTCGGCGCCCCTGAGATTCATGTTCTATTTGAGCGCTGCGACGAGTGTTGCAGCGGCATGTTTTCTTGCCTGGATCGTTTATGCGTTTCTATTTCTTCGCACCGTTTCGGGATGGGCGAACATCCTGTTCGTTCAACTTATATTTTCGGCGATCAATCTGTTTGCCCTGGGGCTGATTGGGGAATATGTAAGCCGCTCCTTCATTCAAGGAAAAGGCAGGCCGCTATTTATTATCCGTTCTGTGTCGCGCGGCAGAAGTGATGCGGGAACCAGCTCGGATGAATCTGTGAAGCGCGGGAAATGAGCTAGCGGTAACGGCGGGTGGCTTTGAGCACCACGGAGAAGACGCCGGACTCGTCGCGGGCCAACTGCAGGGAGACGTGACGGTTGATGGCGATTTCGGCCTGGATTAACTGCTGGCTGGTGGTGTTCACGTTGGTGGCGTAGGTAAGGGTGAGGTTGCGGCCCAACTGCTCTTCGACGATGATGCGGGAGGTGGAGTTGCCCAGGGCGCCGAGGTAGTTGGGGTCCAGCTTTACCGATCCCGCTCCGAAGAGCTTTTGCACGCGGCTGCTGACGGTGGCGTTGAGAGCGCCGCCGAGCAGAGCGTCAGTGGTGGGGTTGGAGAGGGCTTGCTGCTGCTGCTGGGTGTAGAGGCGCTGCTGGTTCCCGGTGCGGCCCAGGGCCAGCAGAGCCACCACGTCGGCCTCTGGCAGCGGGGGATCTGAGCGATAAGTGACTGCCAGTTTTTCCGGAGTTCCGTGCAGGCCAAGAGTAATATCGTAGTCCTCGACTCGGGCCGTAGCGTTTAAGTCGATGTTGGGTTGAATGCGAACCGGGTTGGTGAAGTAGATGTCGCCGCGCTGCAGCTCGTAGCGGGTTCCGGCGATGATGCCGCTGCCCTCGGTGATGGAGACGCGGCCCAGCAGCGAGGGCGAGGCCACGGTGCCGCGCAGGCGAAGATCGACGTTGCCGGCCAGCTTGGCGTAGGCATTCTGGAAGTTCAACTGCGGCGATGAGGTGAAGTGCACGTCCAGGCGGATGTGGTTGGACGGGGCATCAAGGGGCGCGATGCTTGCAACGGCGTTAGCCTGCGCGGCCAGCGCCGCTATGTCCAGGTCGGGGCTTACAGTAAAGCGGGTGAGGAGAACGTCGCCAGAGAGCAGCAGGTTGTTCCGCGGCCCTTGCAGGTGCAGCGAGGCGTTGGCCAGGGAGCTGACCCCTTGCGGATAGCGGATGCGAATTCCATTTCCGGTAGCTGTCAGGTCTGTGTAGAGGCCGTGCTGATAGGTCAGGTAGCCGGTAACGCTGAGCAGGCCGCCACCGCTCATGGCCGTGAGCGATTTGACCTCCAGCCGGTTCTGGTTGAACTCCAGCGTTCCATGCAACTGGCTCAGGCCGTTGGGCACGTCTTCAAGGGAAAGCGCCGCGTCCTGGAAATCGATGCGGCCGCGCAGGCTTGGATTCATGAGCGGACCGTGCGCTTCTAGCTGGAAGGAGGTGTTTCCGCTGGCGGTCAGGTCGGGGTCCAGCGTCTCGGCCACTTTCAGATTGATTGCGCCGCTGGCGGCAAAGTCCAGTTGCTGCTTGTCCTTGAGGGTCAGGCTGCCCTGGGCGCGCAGGTCGGTTTGTTCGCCAGTCACATGGAACGGGTCGAGATGGAGTGTGGCATCGGCAAGCGTAACATGGGCGCCGCCCTCGCTCTTCAGATGAACGCCGGAGACCGTCACCTCCACTTCCTGGATTCTGGCTTCGCCGCGCAACTGCTCGGGCCGCGCCAAAGGCCCCTGAACGGTGACCGTTCCGGCCAGCGCGGATTCGCCACTGAGGCCCTGGAGATGGGCCAGCTTGAGGAGCGCGCCAATGTTGAACCGCGAAAACTCAAGTTTGGCCTGGGTGGCATAGTCGCCGGTGAGCGCCGTCTGGCCGTGCGCAGTGAGTTCGGCAGCCTCCAGCCGGGATGTCAGGTCGTAAATGACGGTGCGGTTGACTGTGCGCGCCCGCAGCTCCAGCCCGCCGAGCGGTTCTCCGCCCAGGGCAAGGCCGGGCAGGGTGGCGTGGGCTTCAAGGCGCGGGTCGTCGAGCGTTCCCGAGCCCTGCACGGTAAATCCCAGCTTGCCGGTCACGGCCAGCCCCTTGCGGCGCAGAAATTCGATGCGGGCCACGTCGAGGCCCGCGCCCCTGGCGTCCAACTGGAAGCGGTGGGATTGAAGGCCGTAGCTGCCGGTGGCCGAAATCTTGCCGGCGTCCTCGCTCGCCGTGATTGAGGTCAGATTGATGGTCTGGTTGGCGACCGTGCCCTGCGCCCGGATGCGGTCCACTGGTTCACCGTAGATGCTGCCTTTGTTCAGCTCGACCCACCCGGAGCCAGCCAGCGCGTGGAGGGGGCCGTCGGCCTGAAGCTGCGCATCGAGAGCGCCCGCCACCGGCAGGTTCGGGCCGGTGAAGGGCCGCAGATCGTCCAGGCCGACCTGACCGGCGCGCAGACGAAGGTGGAGCACTGCATTGGCGTCGAAGGACGGAATGGGCGCTGGACCGTGGGCGGCGCTTCCGGTGGCCGCAGCCAGGCTGCCACTGAGGTTGACCTCTTCGTTTCCGCGATGGAGCAGGGCATGTTCAATCACAATGCGTGCTGCCGAGTAACTGCCGGCGGCCTCGGCCGAATCCAGGCGGATCCATTGGGGCTGGCCGGAGCTGGCTGCGGGCATCGGCGGCAATTGGACGGCAAGCTGTGTGGCTTTTGCGGAGCCTGCAAGGCGCGGATCGACGAGCGAGCCGGACCATGTGCCGTGAAAATCTGCTTGGCCATTGAGCGCGATGGGCAGGGCGGCAGCACCGGTCTTTCCTTTGTAGCTCAGGCCCAGATCGCGCAAGACGGTATCGAACTCGCCGAGGTTTCCCGTGTGGAAATCAACGGCGAGCGCTGAGGGGCTGACCAGAGGATATGCGCCGAGATGGCCGTGCGCCTCCAGACGGCTGGAGGGAAGATCAAGCTCCAGCTTGCGCAGATCGACTGCGCCGTCGCGCTGGGTATAGGTGGCGTCGACCAGGCCGCTGGCTCGCACTCTGCCTTGGGCCGCCTGCGCTGGTGGGGTGAGGCCGAGCAAGGCGTCCACGGAGAGGGTGCGGACGTCGCCGTTGATCCACAGCGCATTGGCAGGGCCGTTGAGCCGCGCGTCGAAGCCGAGATGCTGAAAAGGCGGGTCACAGACCATCTCCAGCAGCGTATCCAGGGCAACGTCCTTGAATTGAGCCGTCACCTTGCCGTTGACGGGAATGGTGATCTCGTCGGACGGTTGGGGCGGTTTTGCGGGAAGAGCGGGCTGGCTTTGGGCGCTGCGAGATTTACCCGAGGGCGCACTGGCTGGCCGCATGGTGGCCGCTCCCGGAAGCGAGGGCAGCCAGTGAGCCAGTGTGAGGTCGCCATCAATCTCGCCGCCTTGGCGCAGGCGGGCAACAATCGAGGTAATCCGCAACTGCTCGGGGTCGGCGTGAAGATGCGCATCGAGTCCCACGCCCGTGGCAACGACGCCGGTCCCGATGTAAGCGCCGTCCTCGACATGGACGCCGCCATCGGCGCGGAAACTTCCAGCTTCCCCGGAGCCATTGAGGTCCAGATGGGCAATGCCCTCCGGTGCGAAGGGATAGCCAGTAATGGGGTCGAGCAAGCGCATATCCAGCTCTCCAACGGCCTTGGCCTGCCAGCGGGGGCGGGCAAAGTCACTGAGAGAGCCGGAGATTTCCAGCGTGCGGTCCTTGACGCCGTGGCTGCGGGCGGTGAGGCGCAAGGAGCGCAGGAATACATCGGTGCGGGTCAGGTCCAGCGTGGCCTGGAGAAATCCTCCAACAGGCGGCGCCTTGCCCGGTTTGGATGAAGCGCCGCGCGAAAGGCTCAGATCGCGTACCCCGGCTTCGATGCGATAGAACTCCGAATTCCTACCTACTGCCGGCATATAGGCCATGCGCAGGGAGAGATCGTTGGCGGCAAAATCAAGCGGAATGAACCGGTCCTGGAAATCGAAGGCTGCGGCGCGGTTCTCGTAGTCCAGAACGCCCTGCTCAACCGCTACGTGCCCGGCCTTCAGATCAAAGAATCTGTCGAGTACGGGCTTGCCCGGTTTTCTGCGCTTGCGGGGTTGCGGCTGGTTGGTCGAGCCGTCGGGGTAGACGATCAGGTGCAGTTGGGGGCGGGCGATCTCCAGTTCGCGCAGCAGAATGCGCGGACTGAAGAAACCCAGAACACTGATTCGCACACGCACGTGTCCGGCTTGGGCGTAGGGAGCCTCGCCGGGGGCTTCGAGGCCGTGGATGACTAACCCGTCGGCTTCGGCCTCCAGACTGAGCAGACGCCAATGGAAGGAGGCAATTTCGACTCGTCCGCCGGTGGCGGCTTCCAGATTGTTCACCATCTGCCTGCGGACAAAGTTCTCAAAACTGGCAGAACTGGCCGCAAAAAACAGGCCTACGACAGTGAACCCCAGCAGAATCGCCGAACAGGCCACGGCAAGAGGAAGATGAAGCAGAAAGAAGCGGCGCAGGCGGCTGGGACGGGGCAGGGGCGCTTTGGGCGACGCAACGGGCTCATGAGTCTCAGCGGGGAGAGAAGGCGTGGATTCGGGTTCGCTCATGCGCCTCCTTTCCCTGCATTGCCAGGGGTTTCAGAGGTTTCGAGCGACGGGTCGAGCACTTCCACACTGCCCTGCTTGCGCAGGTTCCTGAGCCAGTCGTCGAAGAGTACGTTCACCTGCTGCTCAAGCAGTATCTCCTCGATACGCGGGGCCACCTTGTCCAGCGGTGGAACCGCTTCGCCCAGCGCATACTGGGGCAGCAGCGTTTCGCGGTAGTACGTCTGGATCTCCTCCGGATTGATGCGAATCCCCTGCCGGAAGCGCAGTTCGATGAAGCGCAGAATCTGAAGGCGGTTGCGCAGATAGATTTCCACCCGTTTCTGCGATAACCCGTGCGCTGCCAGAAACGCCTTCCAACCCTCCTCAGAAGCGCAGTTCTGCCGGAGACAGGCGGGTACTTCCTTGCGAATCTCCGCCAGGCGGGCATCGACCTCGGCCTGCATAGGCTCTGCCGCCTGCGCGTCCTCCTGGCGAATCTGCTGCTGGATAAGCGCGCGGCTGATCAATTGCTCGAGAGCCTTTTGCCGCGTGAGAACGCCGAGCCCGGCCCGGCCGGGGTCCAGCACCGCCAGCCGCATCTCCTCGTCCAGGTCGCTGGCCAGGATGGCCTGGTTGTTGACCACGGCCACAACCCGGTCGAGTACGACGGCATGATCCGGCTGAGCCGCCTGGGCCAGGCTCCGAGTTGCCCCCACGGCGGCCAGACACGCCGCAATCGCCCATACGCAGGCTAGTCCACGCTTGCTCTTGAGCCGAATTTGGGTCCGGTTGCGCATCAGAAGGTCTGTCCCAGACTGAAGAAGAAGTTGAAGTGGGGGGCTTCGCCCACATGCTGATTGGCAGTTATATTGGACTGCGAGTAGTTGACGTTCACTGGAAAGATGGGCGGATTCACGTTATAGCTGAAGTCCAGCCGGATGGGCCCAACCGGCGTATGATAGCGCAAACCCACCCCCGGCGCATGAGAGAAGTAGTTGAAGCTGCACGCCCCCTGCGTGCCGGTCGAGGTCGAGGGGCCGCTGGGTTCCGGGACGGGGTTGGATTGGGTGGGAGGGGTCGGGATCTTGCACTTATCGCGCTCCGGCTGGTGAACCCGCAGAGCGCTGACCCAGGCGTCGGAAGCGTTGGTGAAGACGTTGCCCATATCGTGGAAGAGCACAACGCTGACCGTGTTGCCGAGCCAGGGCAGAGTGGGTGGCGGCAGGCGCAACTCGGTGCTGTTAATCAGCGCGCCCGCCCCGCCGATTGGATAGCCCGTCTCCGGGTCGCGTGGACCGGCCGAGTTCGGGCCAAAGCTACGCAGCGAGGTGGCCCCGCCGGCATAGAGCCGCTCGGGGAGGGGAATCAGCTCGTTTTGGAGCTTGCCAAAGGCCCGCTCCTGCCCGTAGCGCGTGTTGCGGGCCAAAACGATGCGGCCTTTATTGAAGCCGTAGTAACTCGAATTCGACAGGTCGAGGCGGCTGAAGTTGGCTTGGGCGCCCAGGGCGTCGCCGGAAAGAAAGTCCTGGGCACTGGTGTAGGTGCCCCGATGCGCATCAAGGGGCGAGTCGCGGGTGTCGCGAATCCACGTCAGAGACGGACCCGCTACGCGCACCGCCGTAGCCAACTGCGCGATCTCGCCGGGGGCGACCTGTAGGCTGTCAGCCTCCACCTTGACCCGGCGGAAGTCAAATTCATAGACGAGGGTGTTGGCTTTGGAGATGCGCGACCCCGGTGAATTGAAGTGTTCGGTCCAGCGCACTCCGGTTTCCAGCCTGGAGGCCACGTAGGTGGAGACGTCCAGGCTGTTGGCGTAGCCGCCGGAAAGAGTCAGGCCGAAGTTCCGGTTCCCCTCGAAGTGCGGGTTCTGAAAGAGCAGGTCAATCTTCTGTTCCAGCAAGCCGTAGTTGCCGCGCAGCGAGACGGATTGTTCCCTACCGAAGAGATTGTTGCGGGTAATGTCTGCGAGCACGCGGGGGCTCACGCCTGTCTTGCCGTTGGGGCTGCAACTGGCGCCGCTGGCGATGATGCCGCCGCAGTTGTACTGTGGCGTTCCGGTCTGGGCCTCCAGACCGAAGCCATAAGTCAGCGCCCAGCGCCGCGCCTCTGTCGCCTGCAGCAGCACGGTCTTATACGTCTCCCCCCCTGAGGGGTTCTCGACGGCCGTATCGATCTCATTGAAGAGGGCAAAGTCGTAAAGATTGCGCTGCGTTTCTATCAGCGCCGTCTCGTTGAGCGGGTCTCCGGGATGCAGGGTGATGGCTTTGGCCACCGTATCCGGGCGGGTGTAGTGCAGCCCCGTCAGCAGCACCTTGCGCACAAAAATCTGCTGTCCCTCGGTGATATGGAAGACCACGTCCACCTTGCTCGCATCGGCCGGCTCCGTCTGCTGGGCGACCTCAACCCGCACATGGTCGAAGCCCCGGCTCATATAGTCAGTTAACAGCTCGTCCCTGTCTCCGGCCAGGTTCTGCGGCGAAAGCAGTTGCCCAACGGCCGTATTCAGTTGCGGCGTAAGTTTGGTGGCGTCCACATGCGCGTTTCCTTCCAGGAGCACCGTGCCCACCCGCAGTTGCTCGCCCTCCTGGATGCGGTAAACCACGGCGAGCGGGGCGGTCTTTTTCCCCTGCGACGAAGACCTGTCGACCGGGGCCCCAATGGCAGGTTGCATGCCGGTTTTTCCGGTTCCAGCCGCACTGGTCTCGGGGGTAATTCTGACCTTGGAAAAGCCGTTGTTCTGGTAAACGGCCTGAAGGGCGTTGATGTCGGCGGCCACCAGCGCCTGCGAGTAGTCGCCGTGGTGGTCGAGGGAGTCGGCGGCATGCACGTTGAGCAACTCCTTGAGCGTTGCGGAGTCAAAGTAGTGATTGCCCGTGACCGAGACCCGCTCAACCCGCCTCCGCGGCCCCAGCCGCACCGTGTAGAGAATCGTCACCTGCTCGGCGGTCGTGGATTTCTGTTCGTGCTCCACCTTCACGTCGAAGTAGCCCATTCGCTGGTAATAGTCGCGCAGCCGGCGATTGCCCTCGTTGAGTAGGTCCTCATCCACGCTGCCCTCTTCGAAGATGGGAATCACTCGCTTGAGCCGGTCCGGGCTGATCTTGGCGCCCTCGACCAGCACCCTGACAGTGGGCCCGCGGTTGGCGGAAAAGCGAAAATTGGCCTGTTGGTTTTCCACGGCATACTGCTGGGATTCGAGCTTGATTTCAGCTTCCAGCCGCTGCTCTCGCTGGTAGGTTTTCAGCACCCCGGCCAAGGCACGGTTGCCGGTTTCGTTGTCCACGCGCTGGCCGGCTCTCAGGTGCGCATGGTGGCGAAAATCGTCCACGCTCATCCCCGGGTCGCCCGTCACCTCTACGGTCCCTACACGCGCTTGCGGGCCGGAAACGACATGAAACGCAATGTCGACGAGCTGTTCCTCCGGGTGGGCCGTCAGGGTCTGGGTGATCGCCGGCTCGTGGAAGCCGTCTTGAGCCAGCGTCGCGCGCATCTGTTCGAGTGCCTGGTCCAGTTTGGCTGGAGTAAAACGGGTGCCTGGCGCCAGTTGGCTGGCGCTCTCAAGCTGCGTGTTGACCGTGGCGCCCTTGGCGCCGTCTACGCTGACTGCCCCGATAAAGGTGCGCGGTGTCCCGCGAAAGATGATGGCCACGCCATCCTCTTCGCGGACTCCCTCTACCGCGATGGTTTCAAAGAGGCCGGTCGCAAATAGCTGGCGCAGACTCCTTCTCAGGCTTTCCCGGCTCAGAGGCGCCGCCTCTGCCTGGGCCAGATGGCCGGGGAGCGGGGCGAGGCGATCGGCTGAAACTCCGTCGAACGAGATGCGCCGTACCGGCAAGCCCTCCCACTGGGCGAGGGAATCGAATGGCGTCTGCGCCGCCTGATCGCCGCCCGCTTCGGAACTGCTCGTGCCGCTGGCGAGACTCTGGCTCCAGACGCCGATTCCGCCCGAGATCCCAAAGGCAAGGAGAGTGGCTAGGAGAATGCCGTACCCAGACCGCTTGCCGCAGTGCCACTCAGGCTTTGCCTTCAAGACCATATCTCCCTGACAAATACGGGAACCACACCCCGTCGCGTAATTCTCTCTAATTCCCTGTTCCTTATAGTAACGAGGAACGGCGTCCGGTGCAGCGCATCGGGTTATGGATTGATTTACCAAAAGGATGCGCATCTCCCAAACCCGCTCCGTGCGCATCCGTCGAAGCAACCTCTGCTCGGCCTTGCTCACCTTCTTCGGGTTTTGGCCGATACATTCTTCGAGTTACAGTGCATCCCGCCGGCAACAGAAGGGTGCTCCCCGTGGTCTGTCTTCGGTTCGTTCGTCGCGGTTTCCGAGAAGACGCCGAATTGAGCAATCTTTGGCGCTTCAAGGAGAATCGCCGACGCCGCAGTTTGGGACAGGGAACTGCATTCCTCACTGGGCCGTAACAAGAGGGGTCTGCACGGTTTGCAGAAGGAGAGAGAATACAGGGAGCAGGACTTTTCATGAAACTTTTCGAAGTCTGCGTGATCTAATGAAGAAAAGCTGATACGAGGACACTCAATGCTGAATCATCTTCCCATCTCGCCTTCTTCCGAAAACCCCTCCGGAAAAGGCACCCCCGGCCTGCGCCGGATTGCTGTCCTGCCGGTTCGGGATACCGTCTTGTTTCCCCATGCCGTGTTGCCCCTGACCGTTGGCCGGGAGAGTTCCATCCAATTGATCGAGTCGCTGGGTGAGGAACGGGCCATTGTGGTCGCCGCCCAGTTGGACGCGCGGTTGGACTCGCCTCAGCCGGCTGACCTGCATGCCGTGGGAACCCTGGCCACGGTGCACAAAATTGTGCGCATGCCCAACCAGAGCCGTTTTGTCTTCACCGAGGGCATGGAGCGGGTGCGCTTGGTGCGCTACGTGCAGACGGAGCCTTTCATGGTGGCCGAGGTGGAAACGCTGGAGGATGCCGAACCTGAAGCTACGGCCAGCGCGGAAGCGATGGTGCGCAACGTAACGGAGCAGTTCCAGCAGATTGTGGCCGAGTCCCCGACGCTCTCCGATGAACTGCGAACCATTGCCGCGAACATCGAGGAACCGAGCCGGCTGGTGGACTTTGTAGCCTCGTCGCTACCTTTCCTGACCACCGACGACAAGCAGCAATTGCTGGAGACGCCCAGCATTGGCACCCGGCTGGAGCTGTTGAATCAGCATCTGGCTAAAGAGATCGAGGTGCAGCAGTTGCGCACCAAGATCCAGACAGAGGTGCAGGACCAGGTGCAGCAGTCGCAGCGCGACTACTACCTGCGCGAGCAGCTCAAGGCCATTCAGAAAGAACTGGGCGAACAGGATGAGGGCCAGCGGGAGACCGACGAACTGCGGCAGAAAATTGAAGCCGCCGGAATGCCGGAAGAAGTGACAAAGGAAGCCATGAAGGAGTTGGCGCGTCTGGCGCGCATGTCTCCCATGGCCGCCGACTACTCGCTCACCCGTACTTATATCGAGTGGCTGGCCGTTTTGCCGTGGGCCAAAAGCTCGGGGTCCAAGGTCGATATCAACAAGGCCAAGGAGATCCTAGACGAGGATCACTACGAGCTGAGAAAGGTGAAGGACCGCATCCTTGACTATCTGAGCGTTCTGGAGCTGAAGCCGGACATGAAGGGGCCGATCCTGTGCTTCGTGGGGCCGCCGGGGGTGGGCAAGACCAGCCTGGGCCGGTCCATCGCTCGGGCCCTGGGCCGCAAGTTCCAGCGGGTCTCGCTGGGCGGCATGCACGACGAGGCGGAGATTCGCGGCCATCGCCGCACATACATTGGCGCGCTTCCAGGGCAGATCATCCAGAGCATCCGGAGAGCCGAAACCAACGATCCGGTGATGATGCTGGACGAAGTCGACAAGCTGGGCAGGGACTTTCGCGGTGATCCGGCGTCCGCCTTGCTGGAAACGCTGGACCCTGAGCAGAACAACACCTTCCGCGACAACTACCTTGACGTGCCCTTTGACCTGTCGAAAACGCTGTTCATCTGCACGGCCAACCAGTTGGATACGGTTCCGCCGCCGCTGCTGGACCGCATGGAACTGATCTTTCTGCAGGGCTACAGCGAAGAGGAGAAGGTGCAGATCGCCTTCCGCTTCCTGATTCCGCGCCAGATCAAGGAGAACGGCATCACGCCTGAGCAGATCGAGTTTCCCGAGGATGCGGTGCGCTACATTGTTCGCCACTACACGCGGGAAGCCGGAGTGCGCAAGCTGGAGCAGACGTTGGGCACGGTCTGCCGCAAGCAGGCGCGGCGCGTGGTTGAGGGCAAGACGGAAAAGCTGGTGGTGACGCGAGAGTCGGTCAAAGAATTTCTGGGCGGCATTCAAGTGCGCGTTGACACCGAGATCGCCGAGCGCATCAAGCGCCCAGGAGTGGCCGTTGGCCTCGCCTGGACGCCGGCCGGAGGCGACATTCTCTTCATCGAGGCCAACAAGATGAAGGGCAAGGGCAACTTCACCATGACCGGCCAGATCGGCGAGGTGATGCAGGAGTCGATGCAGGCCGCGCTCACCTGGGTGCGTTCGAACGCCACTTCGCTGGGGCTGGCCGAGGACTTCACCAAGGAACTCGACCTGCACATTCACGTCCCAGCCGGAGCGATTCCCAAGGATGGCCCTTCGGCCGGAGTGACCATGGCTACGGTTCTGGTTTCACTGTTGACCGATACGCCGGTACGCCCGCTGACCGCCATGACCGGCGAAATCACTCTCAGCGGCAACGTGCTGCCAGTGGGCGGCATCAAGGAAAAGTTCCTGGCCGCGCGCCGGGCCGGGGTGGAAACCATCATTCTGCCCGCTGAAAACCGCCAGGACGTGGAAGAAGACCTGACGCCGGAGCTGACTGAGGGCGTTACGATTCACTACGCCAACCGCATTGAGGATGTACTGGCCGTGGCGTTGCCGTTGTTGAAGGCAAAGCCGGATAAGCTGCCGGTGGTGGCCGAGCAGAGTGTTGGCGCTTCTGCGTAAAACAGGCTGTGTACCATTGCAAAAAGGGCCGGCGAACCTGCCGGCCCTTTTTGCGTGAGGGAGTCGCGGCCAGCGGTACAGGCTTGGGACGCGATTTGGGGCCAGGTGCGACGCCTTTCATGCCACAGGTTCCAGCGCCTGTTCCAAAAATGAGCAACCTGAACGCCACCACACTGCTGAATACGGCGAATGTGCCGATAAGGGTCACAGAATCCAGTGCGCGGGAACGCGCGAAAAGCAGTGACCATGGCGACGACTACACCTTCCATCACTCCATTGCATCTCTCCGGGAACACCACGGCCAGCCAGAATGCGCAGCTCCAGGAGATTCTCGGGGCAGCCGTCCAGGCAGCCTACCTTGCGTCCATTGAGCAAATGGACCGGCAAAGCGCGCAAACCGTGCTGGAACTGCGCGAGAAGCTCAAGTCCGAGGTGGCCGATTCGATCGCGGCGATCCTCCAACGGTACACGGTTAGCGACAAGTACAAAGATGAGGAGGCAGGCTCGAATCGGAGCTATCCGCCCACCTACCGCGTGCGGCCGATTGAGGCCCAGGTCACGGAGTTGAGGAAGCACTTTCCGTCGTTGGGCAGTTGCATGGAAAAGCTGGCGCGCAAGCCGCTGCTGGAAGGCGCTGAGGCGTGGTTCGCAATTCCTCGCTGGCAGGCGTTGGCGCCCACCTACAACGAGGCTGTCGAGATGGTGCTGGAGGTTCTGGCCAGCAAGCGAAAGTTCCAGAACCGCATCGCTGGCCGTCTGGGGCCGACCTACCTGCGCCAGAGTGAACGCTCCAAGCTTGCGGCAAAGATCCTGGCCGATCAGCAGCAGGGCAACGACATTCTGGTGGTTGCCGCACAGGCCGGGATGCGGCATCGCGGCTGCTCGGCCCGCCGCGCTCGGGTGCGGATGGCGGGTAACGAGTTTGGCGCGGGAATCTATGCTGTCGCCTGCATCCTGCTGACCCATCCCGAGAGGCTCTCGGCCGAAGACACGCTGATGATCGATTGCGGCGGTGACGAGTACTCGGTGCGCGGCGACTATACATTCGACCGCGTCCCCTTGTTCGACTACGACCTCCCGGGCATCGAGTTCAGCATCTTCTATGAGGATCGTTCGCGGAACCTGTGGGGTACGCCCTCGGGTTTCCTTTACAAATTTTCCTGATCGCGCACATTTGGCTGATTGCCGCCTGCCGCGTCGAACCGGCAGGCGCTATTCTTTTAGCCATGAAGGTGCGCGTAATCTCATTTGGCGTGTTGAAAGACTGGCTGGGCGCTACTGAGGCAACGGTTGAGTTGCCGGAGGGCGCGACGGTGGCGGAACTTCTTGCGCGGCTGAGCGAGCGCCGGCCCGCGTCCTTTTTGCGCGGCATCGCGGTCAGCGTTAATGCCGAGTACGCTACCCGGGACCAGGTTCTGAGCGAGGACGATGAGGTGGGTTTGTTGCCGCCGGTCTCCGGTGGCAACCAGCCTTCAGCAAATCTTCCGGTTGAGAGCGGCGCGAGCCCGGGGGTGGTGATTGCGCTGACCCGCGAACCTATCGACGCGGAGAAGCTGGTCGCTGCGGCCAAGCGGGGCGAGGATGGCGCGGTGGTCGTCTTCGACGGCATCGTGCGCAACAACTCTCGCGGGCGCCTGACGCTGTATCTGGACTATGAGGCCTACGAAGAGATGGCCGCAAGGCAGATGAACGGGCTGGCGAACGAGGCCCGCGTTCGCTTCGGCGTTCGTCAGGTTACGCTGGTGCACCGGCTGGGGCGGCTCCAGATCGGCGAAACCAGTGTGCTGATTGCCGTTGCCTCGGCGCATCGCGGCCCCGCCTTCGAGGCCTGCCGCTGGCTGATCGATACCCTCAAGAAGAGCGTGCCCATCTGGAAAAAGGAGACCTTCGCCGACGGCGCCGTGTGGGCAGACGGTGAGCCGTTTCCCGCCGGGTTGGCCGTGGACGCCGGGCACAATGCGTAGCTTTTGCAGCGTTTCAGATCCCAGATTCCCGGGCCACAACATCGAGACCCTGGGCACCCGCGTGCTTCTTTTATTGGCGCTGGCGGCTTGCCTGGCTGTGCATCTGCCGGCGCAGGAGATGACCCTGCGTGTGGACGTGAAACTGGTCAACGTCTTTGTGAATGTGACCGACCGGAGCGGGGCCATTGTGAGCGGTTTGACGCGCGGCGACTTCGCCCTCGCCGAGGACGGCCGGCCGCAGCAGATCGCGGTCTTCGAGCGCCAGTCGGAGTTGCCGTTGAATCTGACGCTGGCCATTGACACCAGCGGCAGCGTGCGCAAGGACCTGGCCGAGGAAGCAGACGCTGCCAGGCGGTTTGCCCACGCTCTTGTGCGCTCGCAGGATCAGATGAGCATCTTGCAGTTTGGCACCGAGGTGCGCGAGCTGACGCCCTTCACCAACAAGCTGAGCCAGATCGACCGCGGGCTGGGCCAGTTGCGCGGCGACTGGGCTACGGCACTCTACGACGCCATCTGCCTGGGTTCCGAACGGCTGGGTGGAAGGGACGGGCGAAAAGTGCTGGTCGTAATTTCCGACGGCGACGATACCGCCAGCAGCGCCACCTACGCCAAGGCCCTGGAGCAGGCGCTGCGCAACGAGGTAATGATTTACTCCATCATCGACGTGCCCATCGAGGCCAGCGCCGGTCGCGACCTGGGTGGTGAACATGCGCTCATCACTCTGGCTGAGCAGACCGGCGGCAAGAGCTTCTATGTGAGCGACGGCGGCCTTGACAAGGCTTTTTCAGGAGTAAGCGACGACCTGAGGACGCAGTATTTGCTCGGCTATTATCCCCACAACCAGGAGCCCGGAAGGGCTTTTCACCGCATCCAGGTGACCATCCCCAGAGCAGCCGCCCAAGCCTTCAACATTCGCCATCGCACCGGCTATTATGCGGACTCACCAGCCAAAGAAAACTGACGGCGAGGCACCTAAACCCGGAGCGGCGTTTTCATGAATAGGGTGAAACCTGATGGAGGCCTGCCGACAAAGGAAACTCAGTGCATTTTGCCAAAAGCTTGCAGTTCCAGCAAAAAGAAAAGCCCAGGCTTATCGCCCGGGCTTTTCTTACTTACGGAGTTTGGTTGAAGCTGGTTGTTGCATTAATCTTTAGCCGTTGTTTTTGCCAAACCTGCGGCGTGCCATACCGGCGAGTCCCATGAGACCAGTGCCCATAAGCAGCAAGGTCCCGGGCTCTGGAGTCGCGTAAATTTGAACGTCATCAATGGCGGTGGTGGTGTCGGCACTCTGCGTCGTAGAAAAGTCGAGGACTTCACTGGTCGATGTGGCGATGAATTGCTCATCATAATCGGTCCACGTGCCCGCGGCCGGATTGACGCCCGAAAGCACTGTGTCTCCGCCAATGGTAACGGTTGTGGCCGGAGCTCCCGTACTGGGACGCCCTTCCAGGTTAAACAGCAGATCGTACTTTTCACCCACAATCAGGCCGCTGACCGTCTGCGAAAGCGAGGCGCTGATCTGCAGAAAGGCGACCTGATTGGCGCCAGAAGGCGGAGCGGTAAAACCAAAGGCGGAGCCTTGATCTGCGATGCCAGAACCAGAGGCAGAGGGAACAAGAGGCGAGAAAGTCCAGTTGGAGACATCCAAAGCGCCAGTGTTGTCTGCGTAAACATAACCCGCCGGAGGAGTGCTGGAGGGCACGAAAGTCGGGTTAAGGACCAGGTTGATTGTGCCAGCGGAAGCGACAACAGATCCAGCGGTCAACACCAGCAGCAATATAAAGGAAAATGCGAACACCTTGATCCGAGTGAACTTCATTCCAGATCCTCCATTGAATTGATGCGATGCGTCAGCAAGGGGCGGTTGGGAATCTGCCAGGAAAACGCAAACGTCGAACTGAGGCAGTCCACCGCTCCATTCGTATTCCACAACGCATCAGTATGACATATGTCCTACGTGTTGAGGGGACAAAATAATTATTATTTTCAGCAATTTATATGAATACACATTACGAAAGAGCAAACTTTTGCGCATTTATGAAGCAACAAGGTACCACCTTCCCATGAATGATCTGTGAGATGCGTAGGTGCCTGACGCAGGTGACCACGACATGCGGGGTGGTGCCTACAATGCCTGTCGTGGATATTGTTAGGCTCCTAAACTTCGTAGAATCAGCCTTATCCCCGAAATTCGACCGGAGATCGGCGCAGCTTGTAAGAGCATTTGTGGGCTAGAATGGCAATATGACTTCTCTCTTGTCCACGCGTCGCTCTTCCAAGACGCCTCCGCCGGGCGAAACCGGCCAGGAGGCGCTCTACCTGCGTTCTCTCAGCGAGCGCCAGGTGAACGTCCAGGTCAAGCTGCGTGACGGCGAGAGCGTGCGCGGCTGGATCGAGTACTTCGACGACGGAATGTTGCGGCTGACCCGCGACGGCAAGCCCAACCTCTTCATCTACAAGCACCAGATCCGCACCATTACCGAAGTGGGCAAGCCGGCTCCGCACCGCGCCAAGGCCGTGAGCCCTGAAGCGAACGGATTCGCTGCCGATGAGGTAGCCTTATGAGGGGTGCAGCGGCAATTTCATCGAAGTGGGTGTGGGCTTCCAAGGCCTCGGCCATTGCGCGCGAGGCTGGTGCGCGGCTGCGCGAGTTTTTTGCGGAAGGCGTCGAAACCGAATACAAGGGCGATGTGGACCTGGTGACGGTGGCTGACCGGACCTCTGAAAAGCTGATCCGCGAGCGGCTCACTGCGGCCTTCCCGGAGCACGGAATCTACGGAGAAGAGGGGACGCGGGAGCGCCTCGGGGGCGAGTTTCGCTGGTACGTGGACCCGCTGGACGGGACCACCAACTTTGCCCACGGGTTTCCGCAGTTTTGCGTCTCTCTGGGCCTGGAACAACGTCAGGCGAGCCTTGTGCCGGACGAGGACGGGACGCTGGTGGCCGCAGTCATCTACGACCCCTTGCGGGATGAGCTTTTTGCTGCCGAGCGCGGACGGGGCGCCACGCTGAACGGCAGGCCGATGCATGTTTCAAGTACGCCGGATCTGGCCGAGGCGCTGCTGGCTACCGGCTTTCCCAGCCGCAAGCGACATTTGAATCCCAACATTCACTTTTACCAGGAGTTCACCTTGCGCTCGCATGGTGTGCGGCGGGCCGGTTCCGCTGCTCTCGATCTGGCCTATGTTGCTGCGGGCCGCCTCGATGGGTTCTGGGAGTTCAACCTCAATCCCTGGGATACGGCAGCCGGCATTCTGCTGATTGAGGAGGCCGGCGGCCGGGCCACGGACTTCTCCGGCGGCCGTTTCCGGCTGGACAGCCGTGAGATTCTGGTTTCAAACGGGTTAATCCACACCGAGTTGATGAACCTTTTTGAGGATATGTTTGCCGGACGCAATCTGGCGCCTATTCTTACACCCCAGGAGTTTGCGGCCCGCCGTGCTGCTCGCGCGGCAGGCTAGAGCGTCACCGGGGCTTCGCTTGTTAGCTGGGCCGCTTTCGGGCGGACTTATGAGGACGATTCCTCAGATTCCCGCAGTGCATATCGCGCAGGAGAGGGGGCGAGTCAGCCTTTGGTCTCCTGTGCTACTATCAGCGTCGAGGATTTAACTTCCCAGGAGAGATCAGAGATGGCATACGTCATTGCAGAACCCTGTATCGGCACCAAGGACACCGCCTGTGTGGACGCCTGTCCTGTCGATTGCATCCACCCCAAGAAGGACGAAGACGGTCACGCCGAGGCCGACCAGTTGTTCATCGATCCAGTCGAGTGCATCGATTGCGGCGCATGCGTTCCTGCTTGCCCAGTCTCGGCTATTTTCGCGCAGGACGACCTGCCGGAGAAGTGGGCCAGCTTCGCGGAGAAGAACGCCAAGCACTTCGGCCGCTAAGCGGCTTCAAGCCGAATTTGAGGTTTGAGCATTTCCTCAGCGCGCATCCCGTCAGGCGGGATGCGCGTTTGTGTCTGTGCGGCCGGGTCTATCCGATCAACTGCATTCCCGCATCGCGCGCGGCTCTGCGGTCGAAGGTCACGGTCCGAACACATCCAGCGGCTTTTGCGGCACTGGAGATCAGGCAATCGGCAAAATCCGCATTACCCTTTCGATAGAGTATCAAGGCGCTTTGAACAATGTTCATCTGCTCAATGACGATCTCCTCTCGTGTAAGCAACTGACCCAGAATCGTCATGATTCCTCTGCGGTCAAGGCGTTTCTGGCTGGACATCACCCATACGAGTTCCAGGATGGAAGCTAATCCAATCCAACCCGGCTCGGCGATGGTGAGCGAACCCATTACCGCATCGGCCTTTGGGCTTTGCTGGGAATCGTCCTGAAGAAAAAAGCGGGCCAAAACATTCGTATCCAGTCCGGTCACGCGGCCTCTCCAGTGGTGAGATTTTCGCGCGCTTCACTGCGAGTTGCTGCATCCAGTTCCCTGGCATGATCGAGGACGGCTTGGTCCATCTGTTCAATCGTGAGCACGTGGTCCAGTTTCGGAATGCAGCCGCGCATCTCCATGACTGACCCGGTCTTGGGCCGGAAGACGTACTCGCCGTCTTCGACCTCATAGAAGTCGATCCGGACGCCAGGCTTCAATCCGAGAGCCTTCCGAACTTGGATGGGGATTGTGATCTGGCCTTTTGAAGTGAGAGTTGCGCTGGGCATCGAAATTCCTTTCAGGATTGATTATATCTTACATTTATTTCATTTCCTTACTTTAAGGTAAGGATTCTCTTCTGGTGATGCAGTCGAGAGCGGGGAAGAGTGCGATGATGGAATCGCATGAGCGTGCTCACCTCCGAAGCCGTGGTTTTGCGCACCTGGCCGGTCCAGGAGGCCGACCTGATTGTGAGCTTTTTTACGCGCGACTATGGACGCATGCGGGGCGTGGCCAAGTCGGCGCTCAAGAGCCGCAAGCGGTTCGGCGGGGCGCTGGAGCCGATGACCCTGGCGCGCGCCTGGTTTGCCGAGCGGCCGGGGCAGGAGTTGGTTCGCCTGGATCAGCTCGAAATCATGCGCTCGCCGCTTTCGGCTCCGGTCGATTCTGTGCGCATGACGGTGCTCAGTTTCTTTGCCGAACTGCTGGAAGAGGCGCTGCCCGACCATGATCCCCAGGAGACGGTCTTCCGGCTGCTGGTGGCCGTGCTGGAACAGACCACGGTCGAGCAGCCGTGGATGCCGTTGACCTACTTTCAGCTCTGGATGACGCGGCTGATGGGCTTGTTGCCGGAGATCGGCCATTGCACGGCCTGCGGCGAGGCGCTTGTCGCCGGCCAAGCCAGCTTCAACACGCTGGGCGACGGCCTCTTCTGCCCGGTGCATCGCAACGGCAACGCCAGCGGGCTCTGCGCTGATTCCTGGCAATTGGCGCAGCGAATGTTGCGGGCGCCGGTTTCGGCCTTTACCGCCGAAGCCTGGCCCCGGCGGCGTGGGGAAGATCTGCGCCGCTTCACGCTTCAGGCCCTGGAGCGCCATCTGGAGCGCAGACTGCGCTCGGCTGAGGCGCTGGCGCGGCTGGGGAGCTGATCGAAGCTGCAAGGCTGATAAAATCTATTGAGTCCCATGAAGAGAGAATTGCCCGTGCCTTTATCCCAGGTTTTGTCCCAACCGAAAACTACTCCGCTCACCTTTCAGGAGCTTTTGTTCCGCTTGCAGGGCTTTTGGGCGGAACGCGGCTGCGTTTTGCAGCAGCCCTTTGACGTAGAGGTCGGTGCGGGAACCATGGCGCCGGAGACTTTCCTGCGCGTATTGGGGCCCAAGCCCTACAGGGTCGGCTATGCGCAGCCTTCGCGGCGTCCGGCCGATGGCCGCTACGGCGAAAACCCCAACCGGCTCTTCCGCCACACGCAGTTTCAGCTCATTCTGAAACCGCCGCCGGTGAACGTGCAGGAGCTCTACCTTCAATCTCTGGAAGCCATCGGAATTGATCTGAGCAAGCACGACCTCAAGTTTGAAGAGGACAACTGGGAAGGCCCGACGGTCGGCGCCTGGGGTGTCGGCTGGCAGGTCATGATGGACGGGATGGAGATCACCCAGTTTACCTACTTCCAGCAATGCGGCGGTCTGGATCTGGACCCCATCTGTGCCGAGTTGACCTACGGCCTGGAGCGTCTCTGCGCCTTCATGCAGGACGTGGATTCGGTCTATGACGTGGTCTGGGCGCGCGATCCTGAAACCGGCGCGGCGGTGACCTACGGCGACGTTCGCCTGGCCGATGAGTTGCAATACTCGGTCTATAACTTCGAGGAAGCTGATGTGGACCGGCTCTGGGCGCACTTCAATAGCTATGAGGCCGAAGCGCTGGCGCTGCTCGAGCGCGTTAACTCGCTGCTCGCCGATGAAAAGGCCAGCATCAAGGAGAAGCGGCGTTTCCCGTTGATAGCCACTTACGAGTTAGCGCTCAAGTGTTCGCACCTCTTCAATCTTCTGGACGCGCGCGGAGCGATTAGCGTGACCGAGCGTGTCGGCATGATCGGCCGCATTCGTACTCTCTCCGTGGGCGTGGCCAAAGCGTATGTGGTGCAGCAGGCTTGCTGAAACTTTGTCATCCTGAGCGAGTGCGGCGAAGTTGAAGAACCTGCGGTTGCTTTTACTCTTTTCGGTTTGACCCGATGGGTCAGAACCAGATGCAGAAAGAAACTTAAGACGATGGCTGACTTTTTGTTGGAGATTGGGCTGGACGAGGTTCCGGCTCGCATGATTGCCGGGGCTGAGGCCGAGTTAGGCCGCCGTGTGAACGATCTGCTTACGCGCGAGCGTCTGCTTGCCGCAGGTGCCAAACTCACCGCTTACTCGACGCCGCGCCGTCTGGCCGTGCTGGTCGAGGGCGTCGAGGCGAGTCAGGCCGACACCGAAGAGAAGATGACCGGCCCTTCGTGGAAAGTTGCCTTCAAAGATGGCGTGCCGACCAAGGCCGCCGAGGCCTTCGCGAAGAAGGCTGGTGTTGCCGTCGATGCTCTGGAAAAAGCGACCAACGCCAAGGGCGAGTACGTCGGAGTAACTGTAAAACGTCAGGGCCGCAAGACAGAGGAGCTGCTGGCGGCGGAGTTGCCCAAGGAAGTCCTGGGCATTTACTGGGCAAAAAATATGTACTGGCGCACGGGCAAGCCGGAGCGCTTTGTACGGCCGTTGCGCTGGGTCGTTGCGCTACTGGACTCCGCGGTTGTTCCGCTGGAGATTGCCGGGATTGCGGCGGGTAACACCACTCGCGGACATCGCATTCTGCATGGCGCCTCGCCGGTCGTCATCGCCAAGCCAACGGATTATCTTGCCGAGTTGCGCAAGGCGTATGTTGATGCTGATGTCGCCGGGCGCAGGCAGTCGATTCGCAAGGCTCTTGATGTAGCCACGCGCACGGTTGCTGGCGCGCGCTGGCGTGAAGATGCTGCGCTGATCGAGACTGTGGTCCATCTGACTGAGTGGCCTTCCGTGGTACTCGGCGACTTTGAGCCGGAGTATCTAGCGTTGCCGGAAGAGGTGCTGGTCACCGTCATGCGCGACCACCAGAAATATTTTGCGGTCGAGGGCGCGGACGGCAAGCTGGCCCCGCACTTCCTGGCTGTGCTCAATACGCAGGTAGACGCTGAGGGTGCGGAGATCATTCGCCACGGCAATGCGCGCGTCTTGCGTGCTCGCTTCAAGGACGCCCGCTTCTTTTGGGAAGTGGACCAGAAGGTTCCGCTTGTTGATCGCGTGGAGAGCCTGAAGAATGTCACCTTCCAAAAAGAGTTGGGCAGTTATTACGAGAAGACTGAGCAGAATTTGAGCGTGGTGAAAGAACTTGCAGCCACAGTCAAGGCGGCGGGAGTCGCTTATGATGAAGCCGCATTGCTCAAGGCTGTTAAGTTAGCCAAGACCGACTTGACCACTGAGTTAGTGAAGGAATTTACCGAGTTACAAGGAGTTATTGGCGGTCTTTACGCGAAGGCGCAGGGGCTTGGCGAGACGGTTGCCAAAGCTATTTACGATCAGTACACGCCTGCTTCGACCGAGGACGCCATTCCGATGACTGTCGAGGGCCAGTTGCTGGGTCTCGCGGATCGCATTCAGACAATTACTGCGATGTTCGGCATCGGCTCAGCGCCGACCGGCTCGAAGGACCCGTTCGCTCTGCGGCGGGCGGCCAACGCGATTGTGAAGATTCTGGCCGAATCTGGTCTGCCGCTGATTATTGATGACGTAGTTCATGCAACCGGACAGTTCGCAGGTCAGGGCGTGGGTGAGCCTCCCAATAGCGTAAAGGCCTTTCTGCTGGAGCGGTTGAACTTCTACCTGAAAGATGTGTGCGGCTTCGCATATGATGTCGTTAACGCCGTTTTGACTTCTGGGGCAGATGACGTGCGCGACGCCATCGCGAGGGCTGAGGCGTTGACGAATGTGCGCGGTTCAGAAGATTTTGTTGCCATCTCCGCTGCTTTCAAGCGCATCAAAAACATTCTGCGCCAAGCGGAAGAAAAGCACTTCTATATTGAAACGCCCATAGGTGTTCCGCTTGCCCCAGAGGCGGAGAGTCTCTGGGACTATGCTCAAGTGTTGAAGCCTAAAGTGGAAGTGCTTTTTCAGCAGAGAGCTTATTCAGAGGCTCTGACGTTAATTGCCACTTTGAGACCAGTGGTGGACGCCTTCTTCGACAAGGTGATGGTGCTCGACCCCAATCCTGCAGTTCGCGGTGCACATTTGGCCCTGATTCAAGATGTACTGGATGGATTCCGAGGCATCGCTGACTTCAGCGAGATCGTGACGGCGTAGCGCCGGGCTGGTTGGAGTTCGTGGTTTCCCAGGTCTCAAAATCGAGACCTGGGGCCCCCCATCCACTTCCTTTACGAACCGTTTCCTTCGCATCTCTCCGGCGATTCTGCCCGTCTACAATCAGTAGAGATGTCTGACACACTTTATCTGAGCCTGTGGTATCCGAATCTGCGTCTTGCCGCGCTTGCCGGGAAGCTGACGGCGGTGCTGGGTGAGTTTGCCGCGCACGGCGGCGAGGCCCGCGTCTATTCGGCGACGGTGTGGCCCATCAATTGGAACGAGTCGCCGGTCTTTCAGCGGGTTTATGGCCGTAGCGGGAATGAGTCTGAGCGGGGCGCGGAGCCCCGTCTTGCTGTAGAAGAGGCGCTCGAACTCCTCCACGACGACTATGCCTACGAATTCCAGATCGGCTGGAGCCTGTGGGAGTTGGAGGCGGGTGGAAGCCTCGACGCCCGTTGGACGCGAGAGCCGCGGCTAGTGCGCGTGACGGGCTTTGGGCCGCTCTTCGACGAGGGAGCCTACGAGGCCGACGGGCACATCCGGATCGACTTCGGCTCGGACACGCCATTTCTTGAAGAAGATTTGGAGCTCGACTCCGTGGCTGCGCGCCACGTGGAGGAAAATGTGCGCCAACTGGTGGAGTTGACCGCGGCCGTCGAGAAGAGCTCGGGAGCCACGGCGCGCCTGTTGTGGAGCGAGTTGGGCGAAAGTCTTGCCGAGCGGCTGGCTGCACGGCTCGGAGGGGCGAACTGACGGTGCGACTGACCATCGAACGAATGCGGACGCTGGTGCTCGGCGCAGGAGTTTTGCTGCTGGTGGCGCTGGTGGTGTTTCTGGCCGTGGGCAAGTGGAAGAATCCTTTCAATCGCCGCGATTTGCCCCAGCGGCTGGGGATTGAAATCCAGCAGGAGGCCAACGGCGTCACCTATACGCAGGCGCACGGCGGGCACACACTATTCAAGATTCACGCCTCGAAGGTGGTCGAGCTCAAACAGGGAAACGCGTTGCTGCACGACGTGAAGATTGAGTTGTACGGCGAAGACGGCAGCCGCGTGGACCGCATCGAGGGGGCCGAGTTCGAGTACGACCAGAAGGCAGGTACGGCCAAGGCCGCCGGGCCAGTGGAGATTACGCTGATGCGGCCGGGCGTGGCACCGGCCATTGCGCCCAAGGCGACCCCCAGGCAGGCAGTGGGCGAAAAGCCGAAAGGCGCCCCGGTGGCTTCGGCCGCCGAAGTGGCCGCGCGCGGCGAAATCCACGTAAAGACCAGCGGACTCACTTTTGACCAGAAGAGCGGAGTGGCGATGACCACCCAGCACGTGGACTTTTCCCTGGTGCAGGGGACGGGCAGCTCGATGGGCGCGACCTACGACTCGCAGAAGGGCCTGCTGGTGCTGGACCGGGCGGTGGAACTAACGACGCTGCGCGGCACGGAGACGGTCCAGATTCATGCCCAGCACGGTGAGTTCGAGCGCGAGAGCCAGGTGTGCCGCTTGCGCGCGGCCTCGGCCGACTACCGGGGAGGAAAAGCGACGGTCGGCGATGCGAAGATCCTCTTCCGCGAGGACGGATCTGCGGTGCGGCTGGATGCGATGAGCGGGTTCACGCTCACAACCGCGACCGGCAGCCACTTGGCCGCGCCCGCGGGCCGCATGGATTTTGACGAGCACAACCAGCCTCGCCACGGCCACATGGAGGGCGGGGTGACGATGGACTCGGCGAGTGAGATGGCGGGCCGGCGGCGGCAGATGCACGGAACCGCGCCCACGGCGGAGTTGGAATTTAATGCGCAGGGCCACCTGCGCCATGCACACCTGGAGCAGGGTGTGGCGATGGACAGCGAAGAGCAAAGCGAGCCATCAGGCCAGATGCTGCTGTTGAGCCGCCACTGGCGTTCGCCGATAGCCGACCTGGAATTCCGCGATTCCGGTCATGGACAGATTCAGCCGGGCGCGGTGCATGGCGCCGGGGGCGTGGTGATTACAGGCGAGAGCCAGCGCGGCAAGGGCGCGGTTGTACCCTCCCGCCTCTCTGCCGACCAAGTGATGGGCATCTTTGGGGCGGGCTCGGCGTTGACCGCCATGAACGGGGTGGGACACGCGAGTATCGAGGAGACCACCGAGACGGGAACCCGTCAGACCACGAGCGGCGACCGGCTGGAGGCGCATTTCGCCTCTTCCGCGGAGCCAGGTGCAAAGCAGGGCGCAAAGCGTGGGCCGGCCACCCAAGCGCAGGTTCAGTCGGCCACAGTGGAGGGGCATGTGGTGCTGGTGCAGTACCCGGCTCAGGAAGCGAACGCCAAACCCGGCGCGCGGCCGGCGCCGCTGCGAGCTACGGCAGGCCGCGCGGACTATGCGGAGGCGGGGGAGTGGCTGCACCTTACGCTTAATCCGCGAGTCGAAGACGGAGCCCTGCAGCTTACGGCTGAAAAGGTAGACGTTTCGCGGGCCTCAGGCGATGCCTTTGCGCACGGCAATGTGAAGGCGAGTTGGACGGATGCAGGCGCGGGAAGGAACGGCCAGCCGGGAAGACCAGCGGGCAGCGTGACTCTGGGCGGGCAGGGTCCGGCGCATGTAGTGGCCGCCGAGGCTCAGTTGCGCCATGCAGTTGGCGGGGCGACGGGCGAGGCCACCTTCCGCGGCCAGGCGCGGTTGTGGCAGCAGGCCAATTCAATTACAGCGCCGGTGATTGTGCTTGACCGGGAGCGGCAGACGCTGGTGGCTCACACGACGGATGCGGCTGAGCCGGTGCGGGCTGTGCTGGTGAGCGCGGCTGGGGCAGTATCTGGCAAAGACGCCGGAAAATCCAATCAGCCTTTTGTGATCCGTGTGCGCGGGGGCGACCTGAAGTACTCCGACGTAGAGCGCAAGGCGGTGATGCACAGCGGCGTTCTGGGCACAGTGGTGGCCGAGACTGGAACGGCGACTTCAACCTCGAATGAAGTTGAGGTAACGCTGTCGCCGGCGGGCAAGAATACGAGCAAGGACGGCGGACAGGCTCAGGTGGACCACATGACGGCTCGCGGCCACGTGGTATTGACCAGCGAGGGCCGGCGCGGAACCGGGGAGCAGTTGGTCTTCACCAGCGCCACGGGGGAGTACGTCCTGACCGGAACCGCAGCCACGCCGCCCAAAATGTTTGATCCGGCGCGGGGAACCGTCTCCGGCGAAGCTTTGATTTTCCATGGCCGCGATGATAGCGTCAGTATCGAAGGCGGCAGACGCAAGACCAAAACAGAGACCACGGCGCCGAAATGAGGCCGTAAAAGAGAGCTGGAAGTTGCGGCGAAAGCGAGCCTGATGGATACATTGATCGCCGATGGAATCGGCAAGAGCTACAAGGGACGGCAGGTGGTCCGCGGAGTCGATCTGAAGATCTCGCGCGGCGAGGTGGTGGGGCTGCTGGGGCCGAATGGCGCCGGCAAGACCACTTGCTTTTACATCATCGTGGGACTGGTGGCTCCTGATGGCGGGCGCGTGCTGGTGGACGAGACCGAGATCACGCAGGTGCCGATGTACCTGCGCGCGCGCAACTTCGGCATCAGCTATCTGCCCCAGGAGCCTTCGGTCTTTCGCAAGTTGACCGTGGAGGAGAACATCGAGGCGGTGCTGGAGGCGCAGCAGTTGGACAGCCGGGAGCGGCGTGTGCGGACCGAGCGGCTGATCCACCAGCTCAATCTCGGCCACATCCGCAGCACGCTGGGCTACGCGCTTTCCGGCGGCGAACGGCGCCGGGTGGAGATTGCGCGCTCGCTGTGCATCCAGCCGAACTTCATTCTGCTCGACGAGCCGTTCAGCGGTATCGACCCGATCGCCGTGCTGGAACTGCAAAAGATTATCTTTGATTTGAAGGCCAGCGGCATCGGGGTTCTGATTACCGACCACAACGTGCGGGAGACGTTGAGCGTAACCGACCGGGCCTATATCATCGCCGAAGGACGGATTTTCCGCGCCGGAACGCCGCACGAGCTGGGCAACGACGTGGAGGTGCGGCGAGTTTATTTGGGGGAGGGTTTTACGCTGAGGTAATGCGGGCTCCTGGCGGGTGGCGGCTGCGAACTGATTGCTTTCCGTCAATCCCCGCTCGGGCCACACCAATGACGTAATTTCAGAGAGAGAGTCCCGGATTGAATGTTGCCCAATCTGGAACAACTCAATCAGCACGCGGGATTTTGATCTTTAACTTTTTTCTCGCCCCAGTACACTGGCGGTGAACCCTAACGGGAATCGAGTCTTCTTTATGGCGTTGCTGCAACCCAAATTGAGCCTGAAAGTCTCGCAACGCCAGATCCTGACTCCTGGCCTGATGCAGATGGTGAGCGTCTTGGCGCTCAACAAGCTCGAGCTGAAGGAGATGATCGATGCCGAGATGGTGGAAAATCCCGTTCTGGAGGAGATTGACGAGACGGTTCCGATGCTGGACGAGGTTGCGGGCCGCGAGGAACGCCTGGAGCGGGGGGTCGAGGATCATGTGGTGGAGGAGCCCGCTGCCGCACCCAAGGACCCCTTCAACGAGATCGACTTCGGATCGTACTTCCAGGATTACCTGGACCCCGGTTACCGCACACAGCCGGAGTATGAAGAGAACGAAAAGCCCTCGTTTGAGAATTTTCTTTCACAGCCTACGACTCTCGCCGATCACCTGGCGTGGCAGTTGGGATCTCTGACCCTGGAGCCCAGCCTGCGCGAGGCGGTGGAGTTCATCATTGGCAATCTGGACGAGGATGGTTACCTGGCCGGCAGCGAAGAAGAGCTGGCGGCTGTCTTTAGCGGATCCCAAGAGAATCCGGAGAATGAAGCGGCGCTGGAGTTGCTGCGCCGGGGCATCGACCTGGTGCAGGAGCTTGACCCGGCCGGAGTGGGCGCCCGTGACCTGCGCGAGTGCCTGCTGATCCAGATTGCGGTCCAGCAGCATGAGTTTGCGCAGTTGTTTGCCAGGCAGGCGGCCGAGCCGGACAATTTGGACGAGGATGTCCATCGGGGCTTCCGCGCCGAGGCAGAGGCGCGCATCGAGGAGCGGCGGCGCAGCATGGAAGTGGCGGCGCTGATTGTGGACCGGCATTTGCCTCTGTTACAGAAGCGGGATGTAAAGGATCTGGCGCGGGCGGTCCAGATCACCCCCGCCGAGGCGCATGCGGGAATCGAGTTCATCCGCACCCTCGATCCCCGGCCGGGCCGCCAGTACAACCGCGAGCAGACCCGTCTGATCGAGCCTGACGTGGTGTTTGTGAAGCGTGGCGGCGAGTGGGCTGTGACGATGAACGAGGAGGACCTGCCCAGTCTGCGGCTCAGCCGGCGCTACCGGCAGATGCTCACCGCCGAAGGCACTGACAAAGAGGTGAAGGACTACGTCAAGGAGCGGTTCCGCTCGGCGCTCCAGTTGATGCGTAACATCGCGCAGAGGAAGAGCACGATCCTGCGGACTTGCGAAGTGATTGTGCGCCGCCAGCAGGATTTTCTCGATCAGGGCATCGAGGCCCTGCGGCCGATGATGATCAAGGAGGTAGCCGAGGAGATCGGCGTTCACCCCTCAACGGTCAGCCGCGCGGTGGCCAACAAGTATGCGCACACCCCGCAGGGGGTCATCGAGCTGCGCTTTTTCTTCTCCGAGGGGTCGAACGGGCCGGAGGGCGCCGACACGCCGCTCGTCGTACTCAAGCGCAAGGTCCGCAAGCTGATCGAGGAGGAGGATGCGCGCCATCCGCTCACCGACGACCAGCTCGCCGTTATGCTCCGGGCCCACGGCATCCAACTGACCCGCCGCACCGTGGCCAAGTACCGCGAAGACATGAATATCCCCTCGACCCACCAGCGCCGCCGCCGCGACGGCTAGAAAAGGGCCTTAGTTGTCAGTCAGTTGGAGGTTGGTTGATGTGCTGGCTTGTCAAGCGCAAGCTTCAGGCTGCCGCTGCTTGCAGGCTGATCCCCGCGCATTGAACACTGGCCATTGACCGCTGGCCACAATTTTTCCGTACACCTGCCAGGGAAATGCTATAGAATCCGAAGTTCTCCAGCCGAAAAACAGGCTGCGAGAACAGGAGCGGAGGCTAACCATGGAAGTGGAGTTCACCGCCAGAAAAGTGAAAATCTCCAAGGTGCTGCGTATGCTCGCCGAGGAGGGAATGGAACGCATTGCCCGCATTTTAAACAAGAGTGCGTGCGCCAGCATTGTATTTAGCGCGCAGAAGCGTGTGCAGATTGTCGAGGTGACCATCAAGGCGCGGCTACAGACCATTGTGGCCGCGGGCAAGGCAGAGACGCAGGATGCGGCGCTGCGCCTGGCCATCGAACACGCTGAAAACCAGGCGCTCCGCCGTCGGGATCGGCGGATGGAGAGTAAACGGCTCCCCAAGGAGGAAAAGTTGCTCACGGCTCCTCCGGTGGCCCGGCCCAAAGCCCGCGCCGCTCAACCAGAGGAAGACGCCGAGGAGGAGAAGCCTGTCCGCGTCGGCAAGAAGGCCCGCGCGGCCATCGCTGTGCACTCATTCCCGGCCCAGAAGGCGGTCGTCGCGCCGCACATCGACACCAACGGCGAAGCCCTTTCCCTGACGGCCATGACCATCGAGGAGGCTGTAAAAGACGCCGAGTTCCGCGGCCGCGACCTGCTTATCTTCCACAATCCATCTGGAGAGCTGTTTGTGCTCCACCGCCGCCGCGATGGCGAGATGGAGCTGGTAGAGATTCCTTAGGCATCTCACACCTTATCAAGCCGATGGCATTCTTCATTCCTGCGCCAGCCTTGGGGGTTGGCGCGGGGATGAAGCGGACCCTTCCGTCTGTCGTCGTGCCCGCCGGGCAGAGCGCTAGAGCCGTCCTTGGTGTAGGATGTGCCCATGACGCCTTCCAAGCCTGCCTCCCGAGCGACCTCCGCGCGCCGGGTCGTCAAACCCGTCATCAAGGAAGCCCCGAGCAAGGAACTGGTCATCGTTACCGGGATCTCCGGCGCGGGCAAAGCCTCGGCGCTCAAGGCATTCGAGGATTTGGGCTTTCACGCCGTGGACAACCTGCCCCTCGAACTGCTGCCCGATTTTGCCGCGTTAGTGGAAAAATCCGCTGAGATTCAAAGCGCGGCCATCGTGGTGGATGTCCGCGAGGGCCAGACCCTCGACCGCCTCCCGGAGATTCTCAAAGGCGTGAAAATGCTTCTGCGCACGCGTGTAGTCTTTCTGGACGCGCAGGACGCGGTGCTGGTGCGGCGTTTTTCAGAGACCCGGCGGCCGCATCCGTTGGGACGGCAGGAGACGGTTGCGCGGTCCATCGTCGAAGAGCGGCAACTGCTGGACCCCATCCGCAACGTCGCGGACACGCTGATCGACACCTCGAACTACAACGTGCATGAGCTGCGCGCCCACATCCAGGCACGGTTTGGCCACGGTGAGGAGTCCAAGCGCCTGCTGATCTCCTGCCTGAGCTTCGGCTTCAAGAACGGTGTGCCGCTGGACGCGGATATGGTCTTCGACGTGCGGTTCCTGCCCAATCCCCACTTTGTGCCGGAATTTCGCAAACTGACCGGCCTCGATCCCAAGGTGGCCGCCTATGTGCGCAAGTTTCCGCAGACCATAGAGTTTCTCAAACGGGTCACGAATCTGTTGCTTTACCTGCTGCCGCACTACGTGGAAGAGGGCAAAAGCTACCTGACCGTGGCCTTCGGCTGCACCGGCGGCCAGCACCGCAGCGTGATGATGGCCGAGGAGATCACCGCCGTGCTCAAAAGCGCCGGCTACCAGGTCAAGGCGCTGCACAGGGATACGCCGCGGTGACGGACAATCTCATTCTGATTACGCTGCTGGTCAAGCTGGGCGTGGCGGCCTCGGTGGCCAGTGTGCTGGCGAGGGTCACCACATTTCGGCGGCTCTTCTTTGCCGAACGGCGCACTCCCGGCCAAACCCTGGGCTTGCTTGCGTTTTTCCTGGTTCCGCTTACGTTGGGCGTATGGATTCGCATCGTGGTGCCCAACTTTCTGGCGGCGGACATCTCCTTTGAAGCGGTCATCCTGCTGGGCCTGCTTGTGGGGCCGGAGTGGGCCATGCTGGGAGGCGCGGTGCTGTCAGCGCCGGCCGTCTACCACCATGAATTCCTGGCGCTGCCCTTCAACGCCGCGCTGGGCCTGGCCGCGGGGATGCTAGGGCGCTTTGTCGATAAGGAAGAGGTCTGGTCGTTTACGCCCTTCGTCGACCTGAGTCTTTATCGCTGGGTGCGCCGCAACCTGCGCCAGCCGAGCGTAGACCGCCAGATCCTGATGCTCTGTCTCATCGCCTCCATGGAGATGATCCGGGATTGGGTCGCCCACGAGTTTCCGCATCGGCTCTTTGCGTTGCTTGCCAGCCAGTGGTGGCTGCAAGCGCTGGTATGGCTGAGCGCGCCCATCGTGGTGGGCATTGCGCTGAAGGTGTGGAACGCGCTGCGCATCGAGCTGAAACTGGAAGAGCAGAAAAGGCTGCTGCTTGAGGCAAGGCTCGACGCCCTGCAACGGCAGATCAATCCGCATTTTCTCTTCAACACGCTTAATTCCATCGCCTCGCTGGTGCGCATGAAGCCGGAACTGGCTCGCGAGATGACCGTCAAGCTGGCCAACATCCTCCGCGCCCTGCTCAAGGACCACGACAGCTATGTGCCGTTGAGCGAGGAGCTCAAGTTTACCGACGATTACCTGGACATCGAGGTGGTGCGCTTTGGCGCTGACAAGCTGCGCGTGGAAAAGGAGATCGACCCGCAAACGCTGGGGATTCTGGTGCCCAGCATCCTCTTGCAGCCGCTGATCGAAAACAGCATCAAGCACGGACTGGAGCCGCGCCTCCACGGCGGCACGGTCACCCTGCGCAGCCGCCTTGAAGGGGATCGCGTGCGCATCGAAGTGGCTGACGACGGAGTGGGCATGAACAACCGGCCAACCTTCGCGCTCAGCCGCGCCGGCGCCGGCATCGGCATGAAAAACGTGCAGGAGCGGCTGGAAGTCCTCTACGGCAATCAGGCCAGCTTCCGCGTGGTCAGCAATCCAGGCCGTGGCACGCTGGTCACCATCGATATTCCGGCAAATCTGCCGGAGGCGCAGTAAAGCATTTCTCCTGTTGTTATAGCGTGGATCTCCTGCTTGGCTCAAGGTTGCCGGTCGCTGAAAGAACAGGTAGCGCCAGCAACAAGTAGCGCCAGCATTCTACACATGGGGAAAATGCTCTAATCCTCTCAAAAAGTGATCGGCGAAGTTAGGTAATGATCTGCAAAGGCATGTTTGTGTCTTTCCGCACGAATTCTCTCTGGAACTTATTGATTCCAGTGAGGTTAATAATTATCTGCAAGGGAATTTTCATCGTTTTTCCTAAAATCTACTTTGGATATTGTTGATTCCAGGCGGGTTAATAATTATCTGCAAGGTATATAAACATATATTTATTTTTTAGGGGGGGTAGGGGTACCCAATAAAAAGTGGACAGTGAACAGCGGCCAGTGGTCAGTAACGGCCCGTGGCTCTGGTCCTTGTTCATTCTTTGATTATGCGCCGAGGCAGGGATATGATCCGCAATCAGAGGCGGCGAAAAGTTGTACTTTCCCAGGCTCCAAATACGAGTCTTTGGCACACGGACATGGTGGTAGATTGAGAGGCGGCCACTCCCCGTTCAATGCATCCAGCAATGCGCGCCTCATCGCGGTATCCTCAGAGCATGGTGCGTTTCACGGTACTGGCGTCGGGGTCGAAGGGCAACAGCACGGTTCTTTCTGGCGGGCGGACGCGGATTCTGGTCGATTGCGGGCTGAGCTGCCGGGAACTTTTCCGGCGCATGAAGCTGATGGATGACGATCCGGAGACGCTGGACGCCATCCTCATCACCCACGAACATTCCGACCACGTGAATGGCGTCGCCGTGACGGCGCGCAAGCTGGGGATTCCGGTCTACTTTACTGAAGGCACGCATCGCGCCTGGATGCGCTGGATTTCGCCACGGCGGCAGATGACCTATAAGCAGTGGCTGGAGCAGATTCACAAACAAGCCGCGGAGCGCCAGGCAGAGACTGAGGCCACAGCCGACGAGGGTGAGCCGGACGAGAACGACCTGGTGGAAACGGGAGGCTCTTCCGAAGAGAATCCCTCAGGGGCTAAAGCCCGCGTCGATCATGAGGCATCTACGGCACGACTCAAGTCGTGCCCTGACACGGACCAGAGTTCTTCCATAGCCTGTGATTCCACGCCCGAGCCTGCACCCGCCAAGGCAAAGGATCCCGCATGGCTGCCGGCGGTTGAGTATTTTGCACCGGGGGAGCCATTTGAGATTGGCGACATCAGCATCAGTCCCTTCACCACTCCCCACGACGCTGCTGACCCCTGTGGTTTTGTCTTCAGCACAGAGGGGGTGCGGATCGGCTTCGCCACCGATCTGGGGTACATTCCGCCCAACGTCAAGGCGCAGTTTAAGAACCTGGACCTGCTGCTGCTGGAATCGAACCACGATCTGGAGATGCTGCGCGACGGCCCTTACCCCTGGTCAGTCAAGCAGAGGGTACTTTCGCGCGTGGGCCATCTGTCGAACGAGGCAGCGGCGGGATTTCTGGAAGAGGATTACGACGGCCAGGCGGCCTACATCATTCTGGCGCATCTCTCTGAAAGCAACAATCTTCCCGAACTGGCTCGGGTCACGGCCGAGCGCGCCCTGAACGGCAGGGTGAGCCTGCTGGCCAATATGCTGCTGTTGGCAAAGCAGCATGAGCCACTTTCTTCTATTAATTTTTAGGTGATGTAGGTTACAATAGTAAGACACGGGCATCACTCTGTACCAGGTAGGTTGGCAAGGGAGACAACAGGGCATTCCGCCCTGTGGGATGCAGAGCGGCCGGGCGGCGCGGTTGAAACCAGCCCGGACGGTTGAGCATCCAGGGGTTAGAGCCTCCAGTTGCCACGTGAACCGCGCAAGACCATAGCGGTTGAACACATCCTTTGCAAAGTGAGTCTAATCAATTATGGCAAGAACCCAATGTACAGACAGAGTCGTAGGCGCCATCCTGGCAAGCTGGCGATATGACATCTCAGGGATTTCCCCGGAGATGCGCAAAGACTACGAGCAACATTTCGCCGAATGCCCCCACTGCAGCGCGCGGCAGAAGTTCCACCGCAGCCTGGACGTGACGCTTACCGTTCTCACCTCGCTGGCGGTCTTCTTCTTCCTCTTTGCTCTGGCGGTTCTCAAGCACATCAGGCCGGTGGAGCACATGGCCTTCAATGTTTTCGGCCTGGATGTCGCCGACACCTACCACATGCTGGTTTCGGCCGGCATAGCAGGGCTCTGCTTCTCAGTGATTGCCTTGGCGCTGGTGCTTACGACCACGCC